>Ga0335085_10002433_pt1 | contig 34761 bp, 23 predicted proteins | sample Lox_Sample_45_FD_206712 | JGI IMG/M metagenome (GOLD analysis project Ga0335085, IMG submission 206712) | Soil microbial communities from Loxahatchee National Wildlife Refuge, Florida, United States - Lox_Sample_4.5 | ecosystem: Environmental > Terrestrial > Soil > Wetlands | place: USA... | reverse complement strand
ACCATAACCATCATCATCGGCATCTACATAATACTGCTGCGGCGTGTGAACGCTGGCGTCATTGTCATTGCAGTCACTGCCGTTCGTTGTTGAAGAATAACCCGTCGGTGCGGTTGAGGAACACAGCATCGCTGTTCCGTTGTCATATCCGTCGCCATCAACATCTACATAATATTGAATCGGAGCGTGGACACTTATATCATTATCGTTGCAGTCTGTGCTGTTCGTGCTGTAACCAAACGGTGCAGTAGATGAGCAAATCATAGCTGTTGCAGTTGAACCATAGCCATCATCATCATCGTCCACGTAGTATAACTGTGGCGCATGCACGCTCGCATCGTTATCGTTGCAGTCGCTGCCGTTTGTTGTCGACGAATAACCCGTCGGTGCAGTTGAGGAGCACAACATTGCTATTCCGTTGTCATATCCGTCGCCATCAACATCTACGTAATATTGAATCGGAGCATGAACACTTCCATCATTGTCGTTACAGTCCGTATTATTGTTTGAATAACCTAGCGGCGGTGATGAAGCACACACTAGTGAAGTGCTATTGGAACCGTAGCCATCTTGATCAGCATCAACATAGTATTGCTGCGGCGCGTGAACGCTAGCATCGTTATCGTTGCAATCACTGCCATTGGTGGTTGATGAATAACCTGTCGGGGCTGTGGAGGAACAGATCATGGATGTTCCGTTGTCATAACCGTCGCCATCAACATCTACGTAATATTGAATCGGAGCATGAACACTTCCATCATTGTCGTTACAGTCCGTGTTATCGGTTGAATAGCCAACGGGCGGCGCTGATGAACAAACCAGGGAGGTATTGGTGGAACCATAACCATCAAAATCCGCATCAACATAGTACGAAACAGGAGCAGGTCCCAATGGAGCATCTGTATTTGTTATCGTTACTACACTCAGGCGTGTCGCAGTAGTGGTATTTGCACCGCTGGGCCAAATTCCGCTCGCACTTGTTGCGAAACCGGCAAGCGTGTTGTCCGTGTTTCTTGCCTCAATTCTTTCCACTCCGTTAGGATTGTTCGCTCCAATCGGAATGACGGCCGGATAATCTCCTATAGCTGAAGTTCCTGACTGCGTATAAACAGCGTTAATGGAAGTTGGCAACGACGATTGAGAAGTATTCGTAGCAATTGCTTGACGAATCTGATAAGAGAACAAGGGATCGCCTGTTCCATTTACGTTGTCATATAACAGAACGTACTCACCGCTTGTGCAAATTGAAGCTGATCCTTTAATGAATGCTCCATCATCTAAAGTTGAAGAAGTGCGTGCAGTTGGAGCAATGTCCAATGCGGTCATTATTTTGGATCCAACAAAATTCGGAGATGAGGGAATCGTTCCACCGCTTACAACGTAACCAATTCTTAGGTTGTGTTGCTGTCCGGCATCGAATCTGGAAGCGTTACCAGTTGGTTGAACATAAATCCAGAATGGTCCACTACTCCCATTTCCATCAGTTGTAAATGCACTGGTCAGCAATTGTCCCGAAAAAGCAGCGCCGTTCCAAATATTGCTTGCACCATACGTTGCAGCACCATCTGTAGTTAGTCCAACACCCAACATCACATCATAGGTGGTTGAAGGAGTGAGATTGTTTATCTGCAAACAAACGGCAAAAGGAGTTCTAGTATTATTAGTGCTGGCCGCCGACTTACTTCCAAAATATTTAGGAACTACTAGCTCAGTAAGAGCAGGAGCATTATAGCCTGTTCCCGTCACAGCAACATTAACAGATGTTGCGCTAGAAGATGAATTGGTAATGTTTCCTGATTGCGCACCAAGGGTAGTTGGGCTAAATCGTGCATAAACTAATGTATTTCCAACCGAGCCTCCTTGCGGGGTGCCTAGGCCTGTAGCAGAAATATTGACCGACGAAAAGAAATTTATTCCATCGAGAGAAACCTCAAAATAAGTTGGTGCAACCACGCTGATGTCAGACAATAAATTGCTGCCAGCAATAGTATAGGTCTGTGAGGAAGAATGAGTGCCGATTCCCACAAGGCCAAAATCATTAAGAACACCTGTCTCGCTCAAGGATGGCTGAGCACCATTTCCACTAACAGCTACATCTTGTGTAGTCGCCCCCGTACTCGACACGGCAATATTTCCAGAATAAGATTGAACTGCACTAGGATCAAAATGAACATAAATCTCGGTCGCATTCACCACTCCTGCCACTTGAGTCAGGCTTAGTGATGAACTAAAACCACTTCCCGATGTCATTGAAATTTCAAATCCCGACGGAGCATTTACGCTTATGTCATTGGTCAAATCATTTCCTGAAACGGTAAATGTCTGCTCAGAAGAAGTATTCCCAACTAAAATATTACCGAATGACAATGATCCCGTAGTCAAGACTATAACGGGGGTTGCAGGAGCAGGTGTTGTAAAACTGCTAGGGTTGTTTGTCGCAAGTGCCGTGTTGTAAACAGTTGTGGTACCACTACCATTATATCCAAAAATTCTTAAATAATATTGTGTGCTCGGCGAAAGTCCTGTTATACTGATGGTATTTCCTGAACCATTAAACACAACTTGTTCGCCAGATCCTGAATAATTTGAATTTGCTGAGGGATTCGTACCATTAACCGGATTCGAAAAACTATTTGTGGTATTAATAACTGCTATTCTATTCGTTCCGCTTCCACTCGTCCAGCTTGCATTCACAGAGTTTGTCGTTATAGCGCTAAATGCAATATCATGATCCTGCGATACAGGAACCGGCACATGAGGAGCAAAAGCCACACCCCGGAAAATCTCATTGGTTGGGGCAGTAGCCAGCGTAGTCGGGACCGTACTCAGCCCAATATCGATAGCAGAAATTAAACGATTAGCCGTTGCATCTGCAGTTATTGCGTAGATAATGGGATTGACACCCGAATAGTCAACCAACAAACCTCTGGCCCCGACCCCGGGCGCACCACTACCAATGGTATAGCTATAATTCCAAACACCACCGCTAAAATCCCATCGCTGTATACCTCCTGCAGCGCTCGAACCATCGTCTGCTATATAAGCCAGAGTTCCTGAGGGGCTGATTGAAAAACCATATGGACTTGTTCCTCCAGCTGCTGCTTCGGAAATGAAACTTGTGGCGGTAATACTGCTTGCTGTTGGCAATCCGGAACCAACTTGGTATATACCCGCTGTTCCCGTAGCAGTAGTAAAATAAAGATTGTTGTTAAATATATTGACTACTCTTTGATTAGTTATAGTTGTGCTTACCAGTGTGCCATTATTCATAAGAACTGTTCCTGCATTTGCACCGCTAGCCCAGAAATCTCCCTGGTTGTCTATAACGGCACTTCTTATATTATTTTGACTGAAAGCTGAATTCGTCGTCAATATGTTTGAAACATTGCCACTTTGATCAACGGTTAAAACTTCTCTGTTCAGAACAGCAGATGTAGTGGTTGTTAAGCCGACGGAATTGGGAAGAGATTGTTTATATCCTGCAATTGCAATGTAGTTGCCATCCGGCGAGTTGCTTATTGCTCCCTCTGAACTGGCAGCTCCACTAACCACCAATGGATTAATTCCGCTGCTTGGGATAGCTAAACTTTGGCCAGTAAATACACCGCTCGTTGAGTACTCATCAAGAAACAAAGAATTCCCATTTGCAGAAAGAGTTTGTATTCCATCTCCAATTCGCGAAATAACAATGTTGCCGGCAGTAAATTGAAATGTATAACCAGTCCCTGAAACTGCAACATTTTGAGAAGCAGCATTTGTAGAAGAATTAACAACATTGCCTGAACTTGCTCCGGTTGTAGCCGGATTAAAAATCACGTATACGGCCGTATTGCTTAGCGAACCTCCTTGCGGAGCACCAAGTCCACTGACATTTATAGTAACTGATGAAGCATATGTGCTTCCATCCAGTGAAACTTTAAAACCCGATGGAGCATCAATCGAGATGTTTGAAAGAAGGTTTGCACCAGCAATAGAATAAGATTGATAAGTTGAAAGATTGCCGACTCCTATATTGCCAAAATCATTAAGTGCTCCTGTGATTGTAAGAACGGGTACAACGCCGGTTCCTGAGACAGAAACATTTTGGGTCGTTGCTCCTGTACTTGCCACAGTAATATTTCCCGAATAAGATTGCGCTGCTGACGGAATGAAGTGAACGTAGATAGTTGTGTTGTTCAACGTTCCGGAAGTTGGCGTCAATGTTAGCGATGAACTAAATCCAGTTCCGGAACTAGTACTGATCTCAAATCCTGATGGAGCACTCAGCAGAACGTTATCACTTAAGTTAGCGCCGGAGACGATAAATGTCTGTTCGGGTGAAGTATTTCCAGCAATAATGGAGTTAAATGAAAGTGAGCTTGCACTTGCAGATAAAGAGGGAATCGCTGGTGCTAAAGTTGTAACGCTATTTGGGTTACCTGTGGCTGTTGTAGTGTTATACAGTGGATACGAACCGTTATAGGCATAAACTCTGAAATAGTAAGTCGTGCTCGACGAAAGCCCATTGACTGAAACTGAATTGCCGGATCCATTATAAACCACTTGCTCACCTGAACCAGCATAGGTTGAATTGGCAGAAGGATTATTTCCATTTAAAGGATCTGTGAAGGAATTACTCGTATTTATCTTCACGATTCTACTTGCACCATCTCCGCCGGTCCAGCCAACTAAAGTTGAATTTAGGGTAGTTGAGCTAAAATTAATGTTGCTATCTTGTGTTTGAGGTGCCGTTATTGGAGCAAAAGCAACTCCTTTAATAATTTTTCCTGTCGGAGCTGTGTATAGAGTAACATTGTTTGCGGTAGTTATATTTATTGTTGCGTTGTATCCAGCAGCATCAAAAAGCTTAATAACTTTATTAGCAGTGGTTGCCCCAGTTCCTGAAGAAACATACAAATTAGCTCCTGCACCTTGAATCGCTGCGGCAAGGCCAAAGCCACCAAAGCTTGTCGAATAGCTTCCGTTGGCTGCCCAAGATCCGCTTACCAGAGAGTATTTGAAAATCGTTCCTGCGGTTGCAGATGTCGCATCAAGAATATAAAGAACATCAAAAGCGTTGCCATTCGAACCAGATTGAACTAGATAAAAGTCTTGGCGAGAGGATGCGCCATTAGTAAGTCCAGGTAAGGCCGTGAACAAACTTCCGGTCGCAGCAGAAAAGATTCCAACAGGGGGACTTGAAGCACTCGCTGTAAATCCATAAACTATTCCTCCAAATGATTTTACTCCGCGGAAATTTCCCGAAGGGCTCGCCGAAATTGAACTGTTCGTGTAAAGTCCACCCTGATCTCCAATAAACCAAATTGAATTGTCCAGAGATGTAGTACCTCTTGTTTGATTTCCTGATCCACCAGTATAAGTGGTTGCAATATTGATCACACCCGCATTATTAAGCGTGACAACAGCTCTTGGATTTAAGGTATTTGCATTGCTTGAAGCATCCGTAGAGTTAGCGCCGGTTAAACAAAATAAACTGCCATCGTTAGTATTGGCGGCATACAAAGTAGATGTAGCGCTACCTGAAACTCTTATTGCGTTTGCACCAGTTCCCGGAATTGAAAAGGTATTAATCGCTGATTGGTTTGCAGTACTTGTATTTATTTCAATGACACTGCAGGTCGTGTTGCTCGCACTGGCATCTGCTTGAATAATTGCAAGATTTCCTGACGTAAAAATTTGAGCGCTGAGCCTGTCTATGGTTAGCGTCATTGTTGCAAGCAAGATGATAAAGCGCAAATTCAATGAACTAATGCGAATAAACAATTGGGAGAAGAATTGCATTTTTAAGTGTTTTAAGGTAAACTAATTCCCTTGCCAATAATTTCCGAATCAAAAGAAGTTAAGTAGTGTTAGCACTTTATAGATTGAGTCTTATGTAATTGTTATGTCCTTCATTGACTGTAGATCCTATGACCATGGTCAACACAAAATCAATTATCAATCAATTAATTTGTGTCTCTTCATTTCATTCAAGTCTTAGGCACTCGTTCCGATTATTTAGTTAATCTTTCAATAATTCCTTACCCGCCATAGTTCTTCCAAAGGCATCAGAAATTAATATATAGTAAATACCCGTTGTTAAATTCTTTACATCAATTTTAGAATCTCCAGAGGTCAATACCTGAGAAAACACTTCCTGTCCCAGGCAATCATAAATATGAGCAATAGAGTTTCGGGAGAAATTTGAGTGTACCATTACAATATCAGATGCAGGGTTAGGCAACAGAACCACATCATTTACAGAAATATCATTCACTGCAGAAGTGATTGGTGTTCCGGTGACTGTAATATCATCTATTCTGTATGTACCGCTAGTGCTATTTATAATATTCGCCACCCAGCGCAGTTGTATTGCTGACTGATTGTCCGCTGTGGAGGATAGCACCATCTTAGCAGAATCATTAATTAATGACCAAGTGCTATTGTTAGCATTTTCGATGTAGGGAATGTTATACCAAGTGCTACCATCATCATTGCTCCAATCGAAACTCTGAATTGAACTGCCTGAATCTGGGAAATGTGTTGTCCTTCTCACCCCGTAAATCACGCTTATATCTTTATAACCAATAGTAGAAATATTGCTAGTTACGACGGTATAGACATTTGTTGGAGAATTATTGTCAATCTTGATGTTGTGCAGCCCGCTGGCACCAGTGTAGCCACTTGACGAATTTGTACTGTCGACCACCCATCCGCTATCGGGAGTTGCAACCCATCCTTGTGGAATCGTTCCGGCGTCAATCTGGTCAAAATTTTCACTAAATAAAACAGTTTGCCCGGCGACATTTCGGCTGATAAGGAAAATGGCGTAAAAGAAAACAAGTTGTGTAATGCTTTTCATTTTAGTGTTTGAGTTTAAGGTGTGGTTTAATTAAAAATGAATTGAAGTCCTAGTCGAATCTCATCGTCTTTCCAAATGATGTTAGCACTTTCGAGAGGGAGGTGGTGCTCATATTGCAACTTTATGCAGGCAAAATTTTGTTTAAACATATAGTCATAAGCAAATGCTACAGTTCTCTCTGTGTCGCCCCAAGTAAGATCAGTTGGGTTAAACTCATCATACCTCACCGCGAAAACTGATTTAATTGGTTTTAAATAATAATTTATTTGGGCGAGGTAACCACCAGCTCTGAAATAGGAATAGGTATTTCCTTCTGAAATCAGTCTTGTAGAATCGCGCGGTACTATGTGCAACTGATGACTTTCAAGCTGAAATGAAAATCCTTTGTACATCACCGAAGCATCGAAACCATATGAGGTTTTTTGACCGTCAATTGTTAGCAGACTATAGTTAGCACCACTTGTTAAATCTTTTTCCGCATAACGTGCATTTACGCCTGCTTCAAAAATCGGCACCGGAGAAATTCGCCAGTCAATAATATCCTCGTTGTATTTTGCGGGGTACGAATATTCTACTCGCCCAATGTATTCCAGCTTACCGCTAGGATCATCCTGACCAATTAAACTTTGTGTCCCCATTCCCGTATATACACCACCGTAAAAGTTTAGTCCAAATTGTGGTAAGTTTTTAATTAAAGTAACTCCTAAATCTCTTCTCGCAAAAACATCTCCTCCTATAACCGTGGCCCTTTGCATAAAGGCGTCATCAGTTTCACCCACCAAAGAACTAAAGCTATAAGGAACTTTTGTGTATCCTGTCCTTATGTACAAGTATTTAGCATTGAATTCAACGTAAGCGTCATTTAGAGCATCAGGAACATCCGTAGAACCAGGTGTCGAGAGTAATGCCGCAAAATCAAATTGAAAATGATATCGCATCCAGTTCCCCTGTCTTCCTTTTATATCAATACGCGCACGATCCAGATCAAAGGCATTTTTATGGCGGGTGTCTTCATCCGGCTGATAAAACTTATAGTTGTAAAGCGTGAGCAAATCGCCGCCAATTTCAAATGTATTTTCACCTTTGACCAATGTAAATTGCGCCAATAACCTGGCTGGGATCAAGCTCGTTACAACGACCAATAGGGTGCGGAGAATTCTTTTCATCACTTATCGGGGTTTGGAAAAATGTACATGCTACGCATATCATCACTGACAATTCTCATACTTCCATCATTGTCGAAACAAATTCCTTCGGGATTATAAACCGGAATGTTCCATTTTTTCTCAACGGAAAAATCATCGGGATTCATTTTAAATAAAGTGTGATCTTCGTCACTAAGAATCCACAATGCACCATTGTAGAATGTTGCTGATGAAATGTCATTGCTAATCTTTAGGGTTACTTGGTTTATTACTTGGAATTGATTATTCAACACAAATAAAATACTTGGCATTTTTTCCGTAATAATTATGTATTCATTATTAGTAGGAAGAAATGTTAGCGATTCAAAACTGAAATTTCTTGCTCCGCTGTAAGTAATGCTATGAGTTTCTTTGACTTTAAATGTTTCCTTATCCAGAATATAAATCAACCGCAAGCTCTCATCCATCACTGCAATATCATCACCAACCATGCATACGTCTTCTATATCCATGCCGAGAGGAATTGATTTTATAACACGTCCGTTTCCATCAATGGAAAAGAAATTTCCATCGTCGCTTGCTATATAAAACACGTTTCCCCCATTGCAGATCCCGGATGGTTCATTGATGTGTAAGCGCGTTGAGGATATAGTTTTTAACGATGGCATCGATCCAAACCATGCAAACCATAGTAAAACAATAGTGAGAAGTAAATTCATTTGTATTATTTATTGGGTTGTCCCGGTGTTGGGGGTGAAAAGAATGTCCAGTTATCAGCTCCATCAGGGTAGCGTCCTTCGCTAATGTTATCATTCTGTGGACCAAAAATGATTGAATCGACGGTCACTGTATCCGCAGCCTGGTGTATATAGTAAATACCGATTTGCTCTCCGTTTTTTGAGAGTCCGAAATTTGTATGGATCTGCGTCAAGACTTTATTGCTATCATCGCAAAAGACAAGGAAAAAAGCTCGCGCCGGAATTACAGCTTTAGGCAATTCAAATTTAGTTTTATCAGTAAAATCATCGGTGATAAACCATTGTCCGTTATCCATAGAAAGAGAGTCATCGGCATTGTTATAGAACTCTATCCAGTCCGTTGCAACTCCAAGTTCATTTACTAGTGTACTCCCCGTTGCCACAAATTCATTAATTTTTAAGCCCGGAGGTGCGGCTACGCTGTCGGGGTTCACGTCTTTTGGATTTCCCACCCTGTCCTTAGTACACGAAAGCGAAAAGAGCAATTCTGCAACCCCCAAAATGAGAAATAATGTTTTTATTCTAAACATAGTTTGACCCTCTTTATTTGATTGCTGCTGGCAAATGTTATCAGGTAATATCCTCTGGGTAAATTCATAACCGGTATTTGAATTATATCCCTAGATTTATTTGCATTAATTTTTTCAGAGTAAACAATATTACCGGTAGAATTTATTATAGTAAGAGCTGCATCATTGACCGTCTCTTCCGGAATCACTACGCTTATGAAATCGAATGCCGGATTCGGAAAAATCTTTAAACTGTCAGAACTATTTCTGCTTATGCTTACCACATCTGAATAACTATAATTATTGTCAAAATCTGTTTGCTTAAGCCGATAGTATGAAAGGCCCGAAAAGGGATTTTTATCAGACCAACTATAATTATGATAAGTCGTAGAGGTCCCTGATCCTTTAATGTAAGCCAGCGGTGAAAATGAGATCCCATCAGCACTACGCTCGATGGTGAAAAAGTCATTATTCAACTCGGAGGCGGTTTGCCAATTGCATATTACATTAGGTCCTTCATTGGCGGCACTAAATGAAAGTAATTCAATTGGTAACGTGGTGCTATTACTAAATCCAATAGCAAAATCGGAGAATGAGGGCACTTGACTTCGAGCCGCAGTCACTGTTCCGCCTGCTTCAGACTGTGTTGAATTTACATGCACACCTGTATTCTGATCAACTCCGCCAATAGTCCCACATCCTAACCAATCGCCGGTGGAGTTCACTCTTTTCACAACACCGTAGTAACTGGGATTGCCGGCGCTATTAGTATAGCCCCGCTCACGGAGCGTAATATCATAGGTACCGCCTGATAGAGGCAAATCAGGCGTGAAAGTCCAAAAACCATAGTCGAGTAGACTAATTATCGAGGTTTCATTTATAATGCATATTGAAGGATTGGGAGATGCACCATTAGGAGGTGTCGTAAATGAACCAGTTATTGAAGATATTCCGGTCTGGCTATTAAAATTTATAGTCGCCCATTCGTATTGGGCGGAAGTTCCCAAGGGGAAATCGTAGCTTCCATTTGATAAAATATTTCTTGCAAGCGTTCCATTGACATAACTACTATTAGAAAAACTTGATATTGCAGTTGTTGCACTATTTGTAACAGATACCTGATTAGCTCCCGTTTGCAGTATACCATTGCTTAAAGACAAAAGATTAGAAACCGAAACACTATTAGTAAGTGTTACCCCAAGGGAGTTACTTATTGTAAGATTATTTGTTGTTGCAGGCAAACCATCACCGCTTACCTGAGCCACAGTTCCGTTGTACTCGTAATTTGCACCTGTACTATAGTTGCGCGAACAGGTTTGGATATTTCCTGAAGCTGCCGATGCAGTGATTCCTGCACTCGATCCAATTTTCAAAGTGCCACCTGACTGCAGATCAAAAGTTGTTTTGCGACTTCCGACGCTCTGCACCGTATTTGTTCCGCAATCCAACGTACCTCCAGATTGTACAGTCAAGGTGCCAGTAACTTTTACGCTTCCGGTTAGTGTGGCATATCCTCCGCTCGCAATTGTGATGTTTTGGTACGTGCCGGAAATATTTTGAGCCGATGAAACTGTAAGATCCATTGCAGGCGTAAACTTCAATCCTCTAAAGACTTTGTTTGCGCCCGCTGCAACTATAGTGGCAGAGAAAGAGCCTGAAATGTTTGCATTGTAAGCAGCATTATCAGTGTAGGAAACTATCGTATTATTAGCTGATGTTCCAGCCGTAACATATAGCACGGGTTGTCCGCTGCAATTGATGTATCCGGTTATACCAGTGAGAATAGCGTTTGCCGAACCGCGTGCTGTCCAATTTGTTCCGTCAAATGAGAACTTGTAAAGCCCTCCCGTATTATCAGCAACATAAAGCAAATCGTATCCGGATACAGAAGGATCCATATCGAAGAAAATAAAATTGTACGCATTGCCGGGAGTTCCACTGCTCAAGCCGGGTAAAATAGAAACAGTTTGAGGTCCTGACGTGGCCAATCCTCCGGTTACAGAATTGATTCCAATGTTGCTTCCGCTTGCAGAGGTTATATATAACTGGTTGCTGTAAATTTCGAGCTGCCTTGTCGTTGCTGGTGTCGTGCTGATTGAGGTTGTCGTGTAAGGAGAAGCATTATTAAAAGGGAGGTACCGGATGGCACTTGAGGCCCCTGAAGTCCAAAACACGGAGCCGTCAACAGTTGCGGCACAACGAATATTATTTCCACTGTAAGCATCACTAATTCGTGTACACGTATTCACCGTCCCTGCCGCATTAATCAGCGCGACGATTCGATTAAAGGTTGCGGAAGCCGTACTTACCACTGCGGCCGTGCCGAGTGCAGCATCGTACCCAGTGACAGTTAAATATTGGCCGTTTGTTGAGAGTTCTAACCCGCCATCAGAAGTAGCAGTTCCACTCTCAGTTAGTATTCTATTTGTGCCGCTCACCGTTGTGGGCATTGCAATAGTTTGCACCAGTGTACCTGAAGTGGTATACTCATCGAGAAAAACTGCCGTAGCGGCACTACTTAAAGCGCCTGCTCCTGTTCCTATCCTTTCCACTACTAAATTACCCGGTGTGAACTGGGCTTCGCAGTTCACAAAGCTGATGAACAGAATGACAAAAGAAAATAGCGGTTTGTTTAATTTCTTCGGAAGGACAAATCCATTAATACGTGATAGTGAAAAATAATAATGAACCTTTACCACGGAGGGCCAGTATGGTGTCTTAACTCAGCAAAAGTATTTATTCGTTGTAAACCCAAACAAACCTTAATGTTACGCATTTCTTAACTAATCTTTAATTCAGGTTTGATAATTGTATGATCTACAAAGTTTATATCAGTAAAACAGTAATTATTAATCTCCTTATTGCTAAGTGACCAATAAGCAGGTCAAAACTTTCTCTCATGACAAAAAAAGCCAAGACGAAATCTTAGCGGCCATCAAAGGGCTCTACATCTTATCAGATTAACTCGGGATAAGTCGCACTATAAAAATCATGATACCTTTAACACCTTAAGAATAAATAATGAAAATAATAATGATGGCGATTCTCAGAATAAAAGCCTGGATGCTTGTATTTAATTATTTATGCTTTATGCAGTCTTTATCAGCACAAACTAAATTTCTATTCGATGCGAGTAAAGCAGAAATGGCGGGTAACGCCGACTGGGTAATAGATGCAGACGCTCATAATCTTGGAACAGGGAATGGAGGAGCCATGGTCATTGGTCAAGGTACAGAGGCAAATCCTCAACGATTTCCGTCGCCCTTACAATCTACAATAAACTCTAGTACTGACGAAACATATTGGGAAGGTTCTCTTTCTTCATGGGGCGTAGCTCTCGTAAATTTGGGCTACGAAGTTGAAACATTAACAAACGGTGATAGCATCACTTACGGAAACGGCGATCACGCCCAAGATCTTTCAAATTACGAAGTCTTTATTGTTGATGAACCCAATATCCGATTCACGCTTGCAGAAAGAAATGCAATACTAAATTTTGTTTTGAATGGTGGTGGTCTTTTCATGATTTCTGACCATAACTCAAGTGATCGAAATAACGACGGGTGGGATTCTCCTCATATTTGGAACGATATGAGTACAACGAACACAATTCAAAATGACCCATTTGGCATTTCTTTCGACTATAAAGATTTTTCCGAAACATCAACTAATTTTAATTCGCTTTCAGAAGATTCAATCCTTCACGGGCCTGAAGGAGATCCATCTCAAATGCAATTTAGTGATGGGACATCCATGACCCTGAACAGCAGCCACAATTCATCAGTAACGGGAATAATATTCAAATCAGGTTCCTCGCATGCCTCTACTAATGTTATGATGGCCCATTGCTATTATGGTCACGGAAGAGTCGCAGCACTTGGAGACAGCTCTCCCGCCGATGATGGCACTGGCGATCCGAACGATGATTTGTATAATGGCTGGAGCGCTGAAGCCAACGGTGATCATGCCCGAATACTTCTTAATGCTTCTATTTGGCTTGCCGGAGGTGGAAATATTTCTGGAATAGCTTCATTCTATCAGAAAAATGATCTTGATATTTCACCGAATCCTGCGTCAAGCTACTTAAGTATTTCCAAATTAATCAAAACCTGTTCATCTGTATCTGTAACAAATGAATTTGGACGAATATTGAAAAGCGTAGGCGCTAGTTCAGATGTAAAAACAAGTATTGACTTAAGCGATCTTGTTCCTGGAATTTATTTTCTCGAAGCAATCGAAGGGAATTCTATCACGGTTAAAAAGTTCGTGAAAATGTAAAAGATTGGCTAAATCACTTACCAATTACTGCCTTCACCACTCGACTCGCCGATTTGTTTTTAACTTCAATGAAGTACATGCCACTGCTTAAATCATCAATTGGAATTGAAATGACATTTTCCCCACTTGCAACATGATACTTTTCGGAATATAGTTCTTGCCCTGCAAGGCTATAGACAGATGCAGTCACAAGTGTTGAATTAGTTATAGAGAAGCCAACTGATATGCTTTGATCGTTTGCATTCAAAACTCTAATTGACGAAAACTCAGTCTTCACATCGGCGATCCCCGATGCAGCTCCTGTCCAACTCAATGTATAGTCATCAATTCCAGTTGTAGTTCTATTTCCCGAACCGGTAGTAGCAGTTAGACATACAATACGAATCCAAACAGGTCCTGATTGGTTATCCAAAGCATTTCCAAAATCAACTGTAATCGTGTTATTTGAATAAGTATTCCCGCCGGTGGTTAGAATGCCAACTGGACTCGCAGGCGTAAAAACTGGTGGGATATCGCCAAAACCATAGTCAACGCTCCAAGTGGATTGGCGTGGCGAAGTAGAATCAAGTGATTGTAATTTAAATGAAAGATGAAATGCTGTAAGATTTACCGTATTGGCAATTTTTAGAGTAAAGGCAGCACCAGGATCACTACCGGGAAAACTTGAGCTTGAGGCACTAACTTGCCGAACAGCAAGTGAACGATCCGTAGCGGCGCTCTGAGCTAAACTATCGGCTGAACCATAAAAAGGGAATGCATTTGCAGAAGCAGAGTTTCGGAATTCGCCGTAGGTCACACTCCATTTAACTGGAGTTTCGTAATATTTAGTTGCTGACACATCGATGCCAAGGGAGTCAGACTTTGCGTGAGTATAACAAGACCATCCAATGGGTAAGCCGTTTCCGATATCATTAAAATCCTGATTATAGCTGTTGCTGCTTAAAACTAACTGTGCAATTGAAATTCTCGAAATTGAGAAAATCGCTAGGAGTAAAAATGTCTTCTTCATGATGTTTGTTTTTAGTCTGTTAATTTTCCTTGATCGTAATGTCATCAACTTCCCAGGTGCTTCCGTCTGACGAAGAGCCTGTGTACTTGAAAGCGATATGAACGTTATTAGTTTTGTAACCGGAAAGTGAAATTGGCCCAGAATTAGCCCAGGTAAAATTTCCCGAGGACAACGTGAAAGACAGAGGAGTCCATGTCCCTGTGGAAGGATCACTCGTTCCATCATAATTAGTCGATACTAAAACTGCGAGCGGAGCACCGCTATATTTATAGCCGTTGAGGAAAGATAAAACAGGCGCCGTGCTGCTGCTTAGGTCAACTGTAGGAGAAATGAGCCACGTTTCACAAGGAGTATTAGTTCCAGCAGAATAATTACTGCACTGGCCGTAATAAGAACCGCTGGTCGCCCCTATAGAGTTGGTTGTCCAATTAATATTGCCTGACACATTCTTATTGATCCATCCCCCTGAAGTAACGCTGTTATCTTCAAAATCCTTTAATAAAATAGGAACAATACTTCCGCTGCAACGTGCACCGTAAAATTGAACATCGCTGGTGTCCCGAATTATGAGTTGAGGAGTGCTTCCGTAGGTGGTATAAATCGCAGTGATACTTCCTTTGCCTTTAGATGTCGGAAAGGGCTGAAAATAGGCATAGCCGCTAGTGCGAAGAACTATATTATTTCCGTAGCAATCTTCTATAGTCAAGCTGGTTCCCGATGCAACAGATGACGGTTCTGCGTAGGGCGCTCCTGCGCTGCCGATTGCGAATTCGGCAGCATCTATTTTGACAAGACAATTTAAGAGTGAAGTGTTCACCGAAGATATCTGGGTTATTAAAACATCTTGTGGTAAAACGTCATTGGGATAGTTTGCCTTCACAACGTAATCTCCAATCAAAGCCGATGGAATAGCGCTGAGCGCTCCTGTGTTATCAGGTGTATCGCCAAGCTGAGGTAAACCATGATAGTTACCTAGGTAAAGTCCCTTGCACTTAACATAAATCTTTCTTCCAATCGGATAATCTCCATACAAACTATTTTGGTCGAGCAAAATTGCAATACCACCGGTTGAATCCTGAATCTCGATCTGCTTGTAGAAGTTACCTGACCTATCATCTGCAGTTACAATTCCATAAATGATAATTGAATCGCTAATTAAAACGTTGCTTGTCCCAAGCGCATTGAGCTGTGCAATAGTTTTATTGACAGGCAAGTTGGGGTCGAGCCCACTCTGATCGGGCGGAGTATCAAAATTCTTCTTGAGACAGGAACTAAACATAATTCCAGTCAAAATTATTACAACGGCATTGCTGAAATTCTTCATTTGCTTTTTTCGGTTTATGATCATACACTAAATCTTCAAGCTGAGATTGATTAGAAAATTTCGTCCGTACCCGTAGAAATATTTGTTCGGGAACTGATCAGGATTTCTGTCTGCAAAATCATAGCGCAATTGCTCATATCCTCCGGTAATGATGTCTTTATTATTAAGAACATTACTGACACCTACGTTAATGTTCAAGGAAACGCCGCGCGGAATTTTATCATAGATCTTATTCAGCAGGAAAGATTTTCCAACAAGGATGTCAGCAGAGAATGCGGATGGCAACTTTTCCTGATTCACAATCGAGTTCCATTGCTCTGAACCTGCTTCTACAAGATCTGTCGCTTCAGGTGTCCTTCGCCCCGGGTTTATATCAACATAATTCCTGTCAAAGTAATTTAAATTAATAGTTGCATACCAGTATTGCTTAGAGTGATAATCGAGGCGAAGACCATAAATGCTTTGCGGTCCAACGGATAAATAATAGTTCTGCATATAAACATCGCGCGAGGTAGCCAAAAGAGCCGTATCGTTGTCTGCATACACATTCACCAATGGACGATTAGTGTAGAATGCTTGGCCTAAAGCTGCAACTCCGGTCACCGTAAAGCTGGAATTTAGTTTTACATCTAAGGCCATCTCAGTTCCGATGAACCGCATATTCACATCTTGTAAAACATAGTTGACGAAAGTTTGAAAGGCTGGATCATCGTTATAGAAGCGCTTAATTATAGTCGCATCAGCAATGTCAGTGGAATAACCCGTGAGACGAGCATTTACATTCGGCGACTTCAGTAAGTATCCGGCTTCAATACTAGCAGCTTTTTGGGGTTTGGGATTGTCAACAATAGAATTCCGCGTTCTCTCAGAGATGTAGGTATTATCAATAGTTGGAGCATCTTCTTCATAAAGAGCATTAGCGAAAAGATAGTTGCGACCGTTAAGCTTGTAAGTAGCGCCGGCTTTAACTCCATAAGTGAAAAATGATTCAGCAGGACTTTTTCCGAAAGAATTATCCGGAAATAAGCCATTACGATAAAGCCCTTCGCGGCTAAAGGAATTGAATCCCGCATTCGCTGTAATAAAGAAATCAATTCGATTGTAGCTGAATGCAGCTTGCCCCCAACACCATCCTTTGTAATAGCGATTTATATAATCGTATTCGTACTTATCACCTTCCTTAATGATTCTATTGGGATTATTTAAATCATACTGATTATAGTTGTTGTTTCCTACATAATCGCGCTCGGCAAACTGATTATAATTCACAAAAAAATCTCCACCGAGCAGATCAAGCAATTGACGATAGATCTCAGTATGCTGATAAATAAAATTGATTCCTGAATAAAGAGTGAGGTGCTCTCCTTGTACGTGCTGAAGATTTGTACTAAAGCTCCATTTATTCATGTTGTCCACATCCTGACTAAGCACGTAGAGTGAGCGATGGCCTGTAACGTCATTTCCAACTATTCCATTTACATCATGAATTGTTTCAGTATTTAGATAGTTGGCATTGTACAGTTCATTCCAGTTAATCTGTAAATATTGGCCGGGATCACTCGTGATTTTTTCGCGCAATTGTTCAGCTTGAGCCGGCTGATCATTCTCGGTGAGCCAGCTGGGAAGATTTCTATAATAATCCGGCCGCGGATCAGACGCATTGTACCAATCTAAGGATGAGTTTGCATCCTTCCCAAACTGATATGCGAGAGAAGTGCTCCACTTAGTGTGCTCGCTGGGATCATATTGATAGTTTAAAATGAATGCCGGCTGGAAAAAGTTAGCAACGTTGGCGTTGCGCTTTTCACCATTCTGAAAACCCCAATAAGAATTGTAAAAATGAGTTCCCGCTAAATCGTAAACTTCATGAGTGGCTGATGAAGATTTTCCTCTGTGCGTAGGTGCTCCGAATGTTGTTAAGTTCAGAACGTGCTTATTCCATTTTTTACTTACAGCTCCAAAAAAAGAATAGCCTTCGTAAAATGTTCCCGGAATATATCCTTCGTTGGCCCATCGTCCGGAAGCAGAAGCTGAAAACGCCCAGCCGCTTTGCAGCAAGCCGGTGCTGTAAGTCATCATCAGCCGATTATTAAACTGCCGGTCAGACAAGCTATAAGTGATTCGTTTTTGCGCATATTGAGAGGCTGCCGTCGCATCGAGATAAACCGAACCATTTAAGCCGCCGAAATTGTATTCAGATGGATTCAATCCATAAGTGTAATTACGCGAGCGGAATACATCATTCAATCCGCCCCATTGATTCCACGATGCATATCCTGTTTCTGGATTATTCATTGGAATTCCATTGATGAGAACCAACTGCTCGTCATGCAGGTAGCCGCGCGGCTGAAAGTGATAAACGCCAAAAGTATAAGCCTCTCGAATAAATGGATCACTCGAAGCATTGAGCAAACTGCTTACATTTTGTGATTTTGTTGTTTCCTCATTGCTATTGACTGTATTTTCTTCAAGAGCAATGGAGGGAATTTGATCACTTGGGCGGAAAATACCATTGCCACTAAAGTTAACGGAGATCGCACCAAGGTCAGTTACCTTATCATTAACTTCAATTTGAATTGTATCCCTTTGTGAGCCATCAGGGCTTACAACAAGAAGTTGCTGGCCGAAAGGGACATTATTAAAACTGAAATGGCCCTCTCCATCAGTGGAAGACAATAATTTAAGCGATGGAATTACTATTTGCCAATCAGAAGCCGGTTGATTCGAATTTATGAGCTGTCCTTTAACAAGCGCAGTTTCTGAGCTAGTCTGCCCGGCTGCGGAATAAGCAAATAGAGTTAGTAGCAGTAAGTATGTAGCGTGCTTTTTCATTTAACTTCTCCAATAAACAAAGTGTGACCTTCTCTTCCACATGTATCGAGTCAAATTCAACCTTGCTTCGGGGAATGATGTTTAACAAATGACTCCAGCTTTCACGCCAGTTACAAACGCATTAGTTCAGCGAGAATTCCCCCTATGCAAGTCCGTACAAATCGGTTGCAAAAGTACTTTTGTATCTTACCGTCATGTGAAGTGAACATTACGCAACTGCTAATTCTTTTGGAGTAGGTGAATTGGTAAGTGTGTAATAGTTTCTTTGTGCGTTAAATCCTTTTGCTGTAATGAGAAAGAAATTGTTCTCTGTCATTGTACTCGTGATCCTATCTAACTGCATCACATATGCCCAAAAGGCCAACCATCAAGTAATGGCCTTAGCATTCTATAACATGGAAAATTTCTTTGACTACATAAATGATCCTAATAATGCAGGAGATGATGAGTTTACTCCCTCCGGAACGTATCACTACACAGAGCAGATTTATGATCAGAAGCTTCACAATCTTGCGACTGTTTTACAGCAACTAGGACAAGAGGTGACTCCCGATGGGCCCGCACTAATAGGGTGCGCTGAAATCGAAAATGATAAAGTTTTGCAAGACCTGATAGCGCAACCTGAAATTAAGGACCGGCATTATAGATTTGTTCATTTCGATTCTCCTGATGAGAGAGGGATCGATGTTGCACTAATCTATAATCCAAAGTATTTCAGGGTTATTGAGGCGAATGCAATCCCAGTCAATATTAGCGGGACAGGCGGAAAGGAAACTACACGTGACGTGCTGCACGTTTTTGGAATTTTAGGTGGTGACAGTGTTCATGTTTTCGTTAATCATTGGCCGTCAAGAAGAGGAGGTGAAGCTGCATCCGCTCCTAAACGCGCCATTGCCGCACAGGTCAATAAACACTGCGTAGACTCATTGTTGGCAAGAAAGCCAACAACAAAAATTATTGTCATGGGTGATTTGAACGACGATCCAACAAATGCAAGCGTAATGAAAGTTTTAGAAGCAAAGGGTGAAAAGGAAAGTGTGATGCAAACTGATCTGTACAATCCTTTTGTTAAGCTCTATCAAAATGGAATTGGTACGCTCGCTTACGATGATAAATGGGATTTGTTTGACCAAATAATTTTTTCGGGAGAATGGCTGAAAAATGATTCATGGAGTTTTTACAAAGCCGAGATCTTTAATAAGGATTTCCTCATTGAGAAATTTGGGCAGTACAAAGGGTATCCACACAGATCCTTTGAAGGCACTGAATGGAACAATGGATACAGCGATCATTTTCCTTCCATCGTTTACCTGATCGATTCCCTTTCGAATTAGAGGCCCTCTCCTACACAAAAGAAGCCATGCGCTAAAGTCTGGTGAAAGAGCAAATTACAGTGTGAATCGAAAACTATTAATAATGATTTCACCCTTAAAAATGTTTAAACCATGTTTAAACCGTCAAAGAAAAAAGGATTTCAATTTTCGTTGAAACCCTTGTTTGATAAAAGTCGGGGTGGCAGGACTCGAACCTGCGGCCCCCTGCTCCCAAAGCAGGTGCGCTAGCCAACTGCGCTACACCCCGAGGCCAAAAATTTATTGGTGATTTCTGAATAGTTAATCGGAGATCAATTGAGAATCACAAAATCAATGAACAACTATCATTAGCTATTACGATTAACTTCTCTTTGCGGAGAGGGAGGGATTCGAACCCTCGGTACCCTTTTACAGAGTACAACGGTTTAGCAAACCGGCCCTTTCGACCACTCAGGCACCTCTCCTTCAATGAAGAATGCAAAGCTAAAAAATAAAATGCCGCTGGCGGCGGCATTTTGCATTGAGCGATTCGGAAATCTTTCAGGTAATGCTTAACTGAATTTTCTTTTCGATGTCGTGAACAGCTTCTTTGAATTCTTTATCGGTATCCATCAAATCACGAACGGCCTGGCAAGAGTGAATCACCGTTGAATGATCTCTGCCTCCAAAATGCCGCCCAATTACTTTTAAAGAATTTTTAGTGAAACTCTTTGCGAGATACATCGAGAGCTGGCGTGCTTGCACAATCTGTCGCTTGCGGGTTTTCTCTCTCAATTTATCCTGGGGAACATTGAAGTATTCGCAAACAGATTTCTGAATGAACTCGATGGACACTTCACGCGATACACTCTTTACAAAATTCTTGATGATCTTTTTCGCTGTCTCGAGGTCAATTTCCTTTTTATTTAATGAAGACTGTGCAAGCAGTGAAATCAATGCACCTTCCAATTCACGAACGTTCGAACTAACATTGTAAGCTACAAACTCAACGACATCGTGCGGAAGTTCGATGCCATCAGCATACATTTTTCTCTCGAGAATTGCCATTCTGGTTTCGAAATCAGGAATCAGCAAATCGGTCGTCAATCCCATTTTAAATCTCGACAAGAGCCGCTCCTCAATTCCTTCAAGGTCACGCGGTGCACGATCCGAAGAAAGGATGATCTGCTTTCCTGATTGATGAAGGTGATTGAAGATATGGAAGAAAATATCCTGCGTGCGGTCTTTGTGCGCGAAAAACTGAATGTCATCAAGCAGCAGCACATCCACCATCTGGTAAAAGTGAATGAACTCATTCACTGAATTATTTTTCAGGTAATCAATGAATTGATTCGTGAATTTTTCCGAAGGAACATAAAGCACGGTCTTGTCATTGAAATTTGCTTTTACCTGATTGCCGATAGCATGCAGCAGATGCGTCTTACCTAATCCGACCCCCGAGTGAATCACGAGCGGATTAAATGAAGTGCCGCCTGGTTTCTGTGCAACCGCCCAACCCGCTGATCGTGCAAGCCGATTGCAATCTCCTTCAACAAAACTTTCAAACGTATAATTAGGATTAAGCTGCGATTCTATTTGCACCTTTTTGAGGCCGGGAATTACAAAAGGATTTTTTATTTCGCGACCCAGTACTACAGGTGCAAGCACCTCCGGATTCTTGCTGTCGCCGCCGGATCCGTAAGTAGGAATATTCACAGTATACGGCGCTTGCTGGGCACTGCTGTTGCTATCCACTACAATTTGGTATTCCAGCTTGGCATTCTTATCCAGCTCGCGTTGCAATGTTTTTCTCAGTAATTTGATATAATGCTCTTCAAGCCACTCATAAAAAAACTGACTCGGCACCTGAATGGTGAGAATATTTTTTTCAAGTTTTATCGGCTTAATTGGTTCAAACCATGTTTTGAAGCTTTGTGCATTGACGTTGTCTTTAATAATTTTTAAGCAGTTCTTCCAAATTTCATCCGCTGTTCTCGCCATGTTCTTGTTTCGGGTTTCAGTATTCTGTGCTAAAAATTGGTTAGCCATTTCGAAGTTATCAAAATTGTTTTCAACAACCGTTCAAACGTCGCTCAAAAAATTTTCAAAAAAATAATTTACACCTCTTGACTTTTTCATGGAAATTACAATTCACGTTTCATGAGAGGCGCTGCTTCACATTTTTTTTACAATGAAGAGTTATCAAGCTTCTGCGCAGAGATTTTTTTTTGATTTCATTCCAAACATCAATCTGTAAACGATTGTCCATCGGATTTTTTTGTCGAGCTCGCTGAATTTTTTTTTCCTGCCGCGAATATAGCGCTCAAACGATAGCAGGTACAAGTAGTGCGATTACATCACCAGATTTTTTTTCTTCCCGATGTTTCGAGTACGAATCATCACGCAATCATTTGTATTCACCATACACATCGCGAAATACATCAGCAATTTCTCCCAGTGAACAAAATGATTCCACTGCGTCAATCACTCCCGGCATAACATTCTCCCCTGCTCTAGCTTTGCTTTTAAGCTGATCTAGCTTTTCAGCAGTGAGTTGAGAATTTCTTTTCGCTTTCAGTTTTTTCAATTTCTCTGTCTGCACGACCCGAATGGAATCATCCACGCTGAAAATGTTTTCCGGTAATTTCTCAGCATGTACAAACTGATTAACCCCGACGATGATTTTCTCTTTCATTTCAACTTGCTTTTGATATTCATAGGAAGCACGTGCAATTTCTTCTTGTATAAATCCTTGCTCAATTGCATTCACTGAACCACCCATTGATTCGATCTTATCCAGGTATTTTTTTGCTTCATTCTCCAGTGCATCAGTGAGTGTTTCGAGATAGAATGATCCGCCCAAAGGATCAACGGTCTGAATCACCCCGCTTTCATGAGCAAGTATCTGCTGCGTGCGCAATGCAATTCCGGCCGCAGATTCATTTGGCAGACTTAGCGCTTCATCGTAGCCATTCGTGTGCAGAGATTGTGTTCCGCCGAGCACGGCCGCCAGTGCCTGGACAGTGACGCGCACAATATTGTTTAACGGCTGCTGCGCGGTGAGAGTGGAGCCGCCGGTCTGCGTATGAAATCGCAGCATTTGTGCACGGGGATCAGTCGCTCCAAGTTCCTTGGTGATCTTGGCCCACATTCTTCTTGCTGCGCGAAACTTGGCTACTTCTTCAAACAGATCATTGTGCGCGTTGAAGAAAAATGAAACCCGTCTGCCAAATACATTGATGTCAAGCCCGCAATCGAGTGCAGCTTTCAGATATGCTTTTCCATTGGACAGAGTGAAAGCCAATTCCTGCACTGCAGTGCAGCCAGCTTCCCGCATGTGATATCCGGAAACTGAAATCGTATTCCAGCCCGGTAATTCATTAGAACAGTATCCAAAAATATCAGTGATCAACTTCATAGAAGGTTTGGGCGGATAGATGTAGGTCCCCCTCGCTGCATACTCTTTAAGAATATCATTCTGCACAGTGCCTGAGATTTTTTTCAGATCGGCCCCTTGTTTTTTCGCTAATGCGATATACATCGCAAGCAGAATGAAAGCTGTGGCATTAATCGTCATGGAAGTTGAAATTTCCTGCAGTGTGATTCCATTGAAAAGAATTTCCATATCCTCGAGCGAATCAATTGCCACTCCTACTTTTCCAACTTCACCCTCCGCCATTGGATGATCAGAATCGTAGCCGATTTGTGTAGGCAGGTCAAATGCTATCGATAATCCTGTTGTTCCCTGACTCAGCAAGTAGCGATATCTTTTATTTGATTCTTCGGCCGTAGAAAATCCTGCGTATTGCCGCATGGTCCATAACCGATCCCGGTACATGGATGCATGCACGCCGCGAGTGAAAGGAAACTCTCCGGGATGCTCAGTGATTTCGTGAGGCACGCGATCATACACCGATTCTATTTCAATTCCTGAATCATTGATGATTTTTTTCTTTTCTCCTGTGGTTTTCATAAAAATGAATTCTTTGATAAAAATAGCGGATTGCTGCTTGTACTCGTTGCTGTTAAATTTCTGCCGCGTCAGAGAGGCATGCGGAAGATACTATTCGAAGGGATCAATAGATTTTCTTCACTTCGGTCTTCAGCGTGTCAAGCGCTTTTTGGGTCGGCATCACTTGATCATTGTCTATGAAATATTCCAGGACTGCCCGACTGAGGTCCTTGCCGGTGGCATTGTGCGGCATATCCGCAGCCACTTTGTTGATGATGCCTACTAATTCTTCTTTCACCTGAACAATCATCATCCATGTTTCCGGCGAAACATAAATCTGCTGCGAGAGATTGTGTTCAAATTCCATCCTGATATTGGAGATAAGCGCCTTTTGCAAATCGAGTGATGTCATACCCGGCTTATTCACTCGTTGCAACAAGTTGGTCGGCGTAATTCTTTCCAACAAAATCGTGAGTCGCTCATAAGCACCCAACCGAATTGGCAATGCATCTTTATAATGCGCAGCGCGAACTTCAAGTTCCTTTCGATCCTTCTCTCCTCCCAGAAATAATTTCAGCACAACGTACGCTGTTAGAAAGGTAATGACTGACGGAAGTACGTATTTGAGAATATCAAGAACATCTGTCCAGCTCATGCAATTGATTTATCAGAACAAAGAAAAGGAGATTTCATTACTCGAACGCAACCACATACTTCATTGTTGCTCAAGAAAGCAGAAACATTTTTCAGGTGAGGGCTGAAATGGAATGCTTCGACTTGAACCCTCAATATTTTTGATGATCATTTTCTTCCGAAGAAATCTTGCTCCATATCCTTCAGCCCTTTCTGAATCTCTGCTTCAAAATCATTGAAGAGCATTTTTACTTCATCAGAAACATCTGCATTGGCGGGATGCAGATGCATGGCATTCATGAAATCCACCGGATCTTTCAACCCCAACATGGCCACATTGGTTTTTATTTTATGTGTGGCGGCCTTGGCTGCAGATGCATTGTTTCCATAAAGAGCCACTCTGATATTCTGAAGATCTTCAGGTGTCTCCTGTAGATAGAGTTTCAAAATCTCTGACATAGACTCCCGGTCATCACCGTAGTAGTCTTTCAAAAATTCAAGGTTGTAATGCTTTTCCAATTTTTTTTCGTTGCAGCGTGAAAATCAAAATTGTTTTCTATTGTGAATTTTCAATCTCAGCTAATGGTAGTAGACTTCAATTTTTTCCCTCAAAGATCCGCCGCTGATTAAATCCAATTTCACAAAATAAATTCCGGGGTCAAGATCGTTCACTGTCAACTTTACTTCATTCCCGTAAGGAACAAGGACGTTCTGAACTAAACCCGCTTCATTCATGATTTCGATTTTTTCAACTTCAGTCAACAGCACGCCTTGAATTTCGATCTCCGAATTTGCAGGATTTGGAAATAGGCTGATTTTGTTCAAAGCAATTGGCTCTACCAATGTAGGGATTTCAAGTTGTTCTGAGTAGGTGCTGTCGCAACCGTAGATGTTTGTCACTTTGACAACCACCCAATAGAGACCATTAGTCGGATAGAGGTGAGCCGGATTTTGATTCAGTGTATCCTGCGATGAACCATCTCCGAAATTCCAACTAATCGATTGCACATTCAATCCCGGGTCAAGAGTGAAATTTACCAAGTCGCCGGAAATCGTGTAAGTAAAATGAGTAGCCGGTTTAGCATTCACTGTAACATTTTGCGAAGCGGATACACTACAAGTGCTAAGTTCTACCGTGTGATTTCCCGGCTGATTGAAATAATATCCGGCATCTACATCATTCGAAAAATTATTCCCATCAATGCTCCATGAAAAATTTTGCGAACTGATGGTTGTGTTGGTGAAGAAAACATTTTCATCCTCGCAGATTTCGCCGGAAGATGAATTAAAACTCAGAGAATCCGGGCAGGGAATTGTGCCTGCACTATCCGTCTTTACTAAATAAGCATCGAATTGATTGGTACCGAAGCCTTCCGTCTCGCCAGCGAGATATATATTTCCAGAATCGCCAGCAGCAACACCGAACCCAAATTCACTCTGTGTTCCTCCGAAATGCCGAGTCCATACAGTATCGCCATTCGAATCTAATCGCTCAAGCAACATTTCACTTCCTTTGCCAAAAATGTTGGTGACACCACCAATCAAAAATCCTCCTCCTTTTGCGTAATGGATACTATTGCCCAAATCGCCAGCATGAGTTCCGGGATGATAAGTGACGGAATTATTTCCATCAGCATCGGTTCGGATCAACACCATGTAGCTTGAATCGGGCGAAGCAGTTTCATATCCTAACAACCATAAATTCCCTGATGAATCTTCAGTCAAATCATTACCAATATCTTCCAAGGGGCCGCCGAAGTCGCGATCCCATAAGAAATTTAAATTGCCATCAGTTTTTACGAGATAAATGTCATAGTTAGGATCAACAGAAGTTGAATAGCCAAGGAAGGCATAACCCCCATCCGCCGTCCGAATCACGGCATTTGCGTTTTCATTGCCGGCACTTCCGTAATGTGCAAAGCTCAATTGATTTCCATTTGAATCGATTTTCACTGCATACATGTCCAATCCCCCGTTAGTGAATGAATTTGTAAGTCCGCAAATAATAGTTTGCGCACTATCACCGGCCACTGCACCCAATCCATATTCAGTTGCGGCGCCGCCATAGAAATTCTCCCAAACTTGATTGCCGTTGACATCGTATTGAACCGCATAGGCTTTATATAAACCAAGCGAAGAGACATTAAAACCTACGACTAAATATCCCTGTGAATTCTCAATGATTTTGTACGCTTCCTCAAGATTCACCGTTCCGAAATGACGCTCCCAAAGGGTGTCACCGTCATGATTTGTCTTCACTACATATCCATCATAGTTGTTAATGTTGCCGAAACCAAAACTGCGGGTAGCGCCACAGGCAATCGCACCGCCATCACTAGTAGGAAGCACGTTACGAAACCAATCCGCCTGATTGCCGCCATACACATGTTCATATCCACTTTGGGCTATTGATAAATTTATTTCCGCAAGGCAAATAGCTCCTAGCAGCACAAGCTTATTCATAATCGCTAAAGGTAAAAAAGAATCAAATCCCACTCCTGAACATCGCGCGCTATTTTTGTACAAATTTTCTTTCATGGAATTCAGAACAGAGAAGGATACACTCGGAAAAGTGCAGGTTCCTGCGGATAAATATTGGGGCGCACAAACACAGCGCTCAATTGAAAATTTCCAGATTGCGCAAGACATCAATAAAATGCCGAAGGAAATTATCCGTGCATTTGCAATCCTGAAAAAAGCTGCCGCGCTCACCAATTTTGATTTAGGAATTCTTCCGAAAGAAAAATGCGATCTCATTTGCAAAGTGTGTGATGAAATTCTGGAAGGAACGCTTGACGATCAGTTTCCGCTTGTGGTGTGGCAAACCGGTAGCGGCACACAGAGTAACATGAACATGAATGAAGTGATTGCGAATCGCGCTCACGTGCTTAACGGAGGGAATTTACTCGATGAAAAAAAATCTGTTGCACCGAATGACGACGTGAATAAATCGCAATCATCGAACGACACGTTTCCTACGGCGATGCACATTGCGGCATATAAAATTTTGACTGACGTTACTCTGCCCGGTATTCGCAAACTACGGGATACGCTAGCTTACAAATCGAAAGAGTTTATGAAAGTCGTGAAGATTGGAAGAACACATTTCATGGATGCAACGCCGCTCACACTCGGGCAGGAAATTTCAGGATACGTTTCGCAACTCAACCACGGCATCAAAGCAATTGAAAACACGCTGCTTCATCTCTCGGAGCTTGCTCTCGGGGGAACAGCCGTGGGAACAGGATTGAACGCACCGAAAGGATATGCAGAAAAAGTGGCGCAGAAAATTTCTGACCTCACCCATCTTCCTTTTATCACGGCGGAAAATAAATTCGAATCACTCGCTGCTCATGATGCCATCGTAGAAGCACACGGCGCATTGAAAACTGTGGCGGTGTCCCTGATGAAAATTGCGAATGACATTCGAATGCTTTCCTCCGGTCCGCGCGCCGGCATTGGTGAAATTCATATTCCAGATAACGAACCCGGCTCATCCATCATGCCCGGCAAGGTGAATCCTACACAGTGCGAAGCGATGACGATGGTGGCTGCACAAGTCTTGGGAAATGATGTTGCCGTTAACATTGGCGGCGCTACCGGCCATTTTGAACTGAACGTCTTTAAGCCCGTGATGATTTACAATTTCCTTCACTCCGCGCGCTTGATCGGCGATGTGTGCGTTTCATTCAATGATAAATGCGCTGTCGGAATTGAACCCATTCACAAAAACATTGAGGAACACGTGAGCAATTCACTTATGCTCGTCACTGCGCTCAACACTAAGATCGGCTATTACAAAGCAGCTGAGATTGCGCAGAAAGCACACAAGGAAAATACTACACTCAAAGCGGCTGCCATTGCACTGGGCTACGTCACGGCAGAACAGTTTGATGAATGGGTGAAGCCGGAGGGAATGGTTTAAGGATCGTCTCCGGGAAAACGTTTTGAAAAGATCAATCAGGCAACTTCTTTCTCTCTGAATCTCGCTCTCAAAAAAGCATACGCAGCAGGAACCAGTGACACGAGAATAATGCCGAGTACAATGCCTTCAAAGTGCTGTTTCACAAAGGGAATATTTCCGAAGAAAAATCCCGCATAGAGAAATGCCAGCACCCAGAGAAATCCGCCAATGAAATTATAGAGCATAAATTTTCCGTATGGCATTTGCCCCACGCCGGCAATGAATGGTGCAAACGTTCTGAGGATGGGTGCAAAGCGCGTGTAGATGATCGTCATCGCTCCGTATTTCTCAAAATATTTTTTCGTTCGGTCAAGGTATTCGCGTTTGATGAGTTTGTAATTCTTCTCATACACTTTGGGACCGATAAACTTCCCAATGGAATAATTCGATAAGTTTCCAAGAAACGCCGCAGCAACAAAAATGAATCCTGAAAGATGTACATTGAGATTTGGCGTTTGTGCCACAAGTGCGCCGAACGCAAAAATCATCGAATCACCGGGCAGAATCGGAGTTACGACCAATCCGGTTTCACAGAATATAATGATCGCAATAATGAAGATGACAGCAGTTCCGTACTCATTCAGCATTTGCACGAGATGCTGATCGATGTGAAGAATGAAATCGATAAACCAGTGAAAGATGTCCATGAAAAAATTTGCGCGAAGATATTCTTTCGAGACTTATGTCGATTGAACAAGATCAGTGTTGAGTCCGCATTCAGTTTTTTTCAAACCAAACCATCGCCCTTCGCGGGCATCTGCATTTATATCGATACGACGGGTGCAAGGCTCACAGCCAATGGAGAAATATCCTTTTTCTTCGAGCGGATGGTGAGGAATGTTGTATTCCTTCAAATAATCGAAAATCATTTTCGGCGACCAGTCGAGCATGGGATGAAACCGAATGGTGTTGAATGGCGCAGGTGATTCCGTTTTGAAATTTTTTCTCACATCACTCTGATCGGCGCGCACGCCGTTGATCCAGACATCGTATTCAGCAAGGATCGGCTCCATGGGCTGTGTTTTATTCATGAAGCAGCAATAATCAGGATCGGAAGCGAACATCAGTCTTCCGTGCTGATCTTTCTGCATGCTTTTCGGGGTAAGCGGAAAAACATCATGTACATCGAGTCCGAAGAGTTCACTGATTTGATCTCTGAAAGAAATGGTTTCCGGAAAGTGATAGCCCGTGTTGATGAAAAAAATCGGAATCGATTTATCAATGCGCGAGATGATGTGAAGCAACACGAGTGAATGAGTTTGAAAGGATGAGGTGCTGAACAGCTTCAGCCCGAGACGCTGATAGCCGTGAATCTTATCTTTAGTTTCTTCGAACTTCATTTCTTAACAGCATTCATTCCTTTTCCTTCGCCAGATAATTTTCATAAGGCATTCGTGTTACAATCGACCGTGCCAGAGTAATATCGTCCACATATTCCAATTCACCGCCAAAAGAAATTCCGCGGGCGATACTTGTGATTTTCACAGGAAGTGATTGTAATTTCTTCGAGATGTAAAAAATTGTGGTGTCGCCTTCAATCGTTGGGTTGAGCGCCATGATAACTTCTTTCACTTGGCCTGACTTACATCGTTCAATGAGTGATTCAATTTTCAAATCATCAGGTCCAATTCCTTCCATCGGGCTAATCACGCCGCCGAGCACATGATACAATCCGTTGTATTGATTCGTCGATTCAATGGCAATCACATCGCGAATGGTTTCCACCACACACACCAGTGATGCATCCCGTTTTGGATTGGCGCAAATGCTGCAGATTTCCTGATCAGAAATATTGTTGCAGATTTTACAGAAGTGAATTTCCTTTCTCATCTTCTCCACTGCATGAGTGAATTGTTCCACAGTTTGAACATCCTGTTTCAGTAAATGAAGCACGAGCCGCAATGCAGTTTTCTTCCCGATGCCGGGAAGTTTTTCAAATTCTTCAACTGCATTCTCTATGAGTTTCGACGGAAAATTCACTGTAAAAAATTTCGGTTCAAAAATAGAATGAAAGCAGGGAATGACTTGCTCTCAAATTTTTTTTCTTCTTCATCTATTTTCTCTGAATTCATTTCCTAAATTTGATTCATTAAAACTAACCACATGAGAAAACTCTTACTCATTTTCATTCTTTTCCCTTGCATTTTCAAATCACAAGCACAGTGGGAATCACAAGTTACAGGCTTTAATCCGAGTCGCGGCATTAGCCAAATTGTTCCGGTAAGTCAAACGGTCGTTTGGGCCAGTGGCTTTGATCCTGCAAGTATTCTTAATAAATGTCGTGATTATTGTCACACGAGCGACGGTGGTAATACATGGACATCTGCAACACTTACATCTGCTGCCAATGCTTCGAATTGGTCTTGTATAACTGCAGTAGATGAAAACAATGCCTGGGCTATGTTTAATAAAACTACGGGTGCCGGAGGATCCGTCTGGCATACATCAGATGGAGGAACAACATGGACGCAACAGGGCGCTGGTCAAATTTATGCGGGCAGCACTTCATTCCCTGACGTAATGAATTTCTGGGATGCAGATACAGGAGTTGCTGTTGGAGATCCTCTGAATGGGGAATTCGAGATCTATACAACCGTAGATGGTGGCGCAACCTGGACAGCAGTCAACGGTGATAGCATTCCGGATCCAATCAGTGGCGAATACGGTTTCACCAGATCTATTGCGGTTTATAAAAATGTCATTTGGTTTGGAACCAATATGGGTAGACTATACAAAAGCACAAATCGCGGATTATCCTGGAATGTTTACGACACCGGACTCAGTAGCGATGGGATTTATCAAATAGTTTTCATTGACGAAGAAAATGGATACGTTGAGCTTTATGATGGGACGGGGGCATTCGTATCGCTCCTTCGAACCACCGATGGTGGGAATACGTGGACGGATATTTCGCCTTCGGCAAACTTCTTTGTTTATTATGGTCTTTGTTACGTTCCAAAGACAACCAATACGCTTGTATCGGCAGGATATGATCCTATTACCTTCGTTTACGGCTCTTCATACAGCCTGGACGGAGGCGACACATGGACAACGATCGATGACAGCGTTATTCATCTCGCAGTTTCTTTTTATGACAATATCACAGGATGGAGCGGAGATGTGAACTCCGATGTTTCTACGGGAGGCATGTGGAAATACTCCAGCGGATTTGTTGCCACCGGAGTTGAAAATTCAAATACAAATTTCAAATTCAATCTCTATCCCAATCCGGGTGATGGCTTATTCTATTTTTCATTTGATGCGCAGAACACCGAACCTATTCACATCATCATCACGGATGCAATGGGAAAAATTGTTTTCAATCAGGACTACAAAGACAAATCACAAACATGGCTCCGCTCGATTGACTTGAGGCATCTCAGTAAGGGAGTGTATTTTCTTAAAATGGAAAATAATGGTCAACAAACTTCGAGGAAGCTGGTAATCGAATAACTCATGGCAATAACAGCAAAAGAAAGGCAGGAAATTTCCTGCCTTTCTCTTTTTGTCTATTTTCTTTAATGCATCATCTAAATTTCTTCGCGAGACAACGCAAACTTTCGATTTTGCATCTTGAACAATGATGCGCCGAATAATTCCATCCGTTTTCATTCTGCTGATTTTCGTCTCGGCATCGGCTCAGAATTACAAACTCAATCAGCGCTATCCCGGTTACTTCATCAACGCAAAGGGCGATTCCATTCATGGATATATTTTACTCACCAACAAACTCGACAATCAGAAAATCGGAGAGTACTCCAATGATTCACGAGGAGAAAAAATAAAAATCCATTTGCTCCCGGATGAAGTGAAAGGTTTCAAGGTGCAGGATAGAATATACACTGCAGAGGATTTTGGCGATCCCGATCCGCTTAACCAGCATTTTCTTCTCACACTTGCTGAAGGGGAACTTCATCTCTATCAATATTTCTGGCTCTCGAAAGATCTTTACATCAATGAAGGAAACGGACAGCGCCCCGCTGACGGCAATGATGAAGAATACCTGCAGAGTGAATTTCTCATCGTCGACAAAACAGGAAAAAAGTTTGTGATTCCAAATGAAGGTGCATTGACGAAAAACGCAGAAGAGATTTTCAAAAACAATCACGATCTCACTGAAAAAATTAAAAGCAGGGAAAAAGAATTTAAGTACAACGATCTTCCTGCCATCGTGAATTCCTACAATGAATCGGTCAGCCATTGAACATTCAGGCGAGAAGTAAGTGAAAAACCCAAAACGATTTTTCAACGTAGATAAGAGAGTGAAAAATTTTCTTTTCATCCTCATCCTCTCGCTTCCTTTATCTTCGTTTTCTCAGGCGAATAAAAGCAGCATGACACAAAAGGAATTCACGATGCTTTCTCTTGGTGACTCCTACACGGTTGGTGAAGGAGCCGATGAAGCCGATCGCTTTCCGAATCAAACAGTATTGATGCTGCATTCGAAAGGAATTTTTTTCGAGAAGCCGAAAATTATTGCGACTACGGGTTGGACCACGGATGAATTGATGGCAGCGATTCAAAATGAAAACATCAAAGACACGTTTGATTTCGTCACGCTGCTTATCGGCGTGAACAACCAGTATCGCGGAAGAACTTTGGAGAATTACAGGGGAGAATTTGTGCAACTGCTTGAACAGGCGATTAAATTTTCCGGAGGAAAAAACAATCACGTTATCGTACTTTCCATTCCTGATTGGGGAGTCACCCCATTTGCCGAAGGACGAGACCGGAAAAAAATCGCAACTGAAATTGATGACTTCAATTCAGTAAACAAAGAAGAAAGTTTGAAAAGACAAGTTCATTACATCGATATCACACCGTCGACACGAGAACATCCTGATTGGGTGATGAGTGACGGACTGCATCCGAATGCAAAAGAATATGCTATCTGGGCGAATGAAGTTTCAAAATTGATTCAGCAGGAAATTGAAACGAAGTAGTTCTGCCTTCTATCTTCGCTGAAAATTATTTTCCTTGAGCAAAACAATTTTTATCACGGGAGCCACTTCAGGTTTCGGAAAAGCCATTGCAGAAAAATTTGCTGCTGATAAATATCGCCTCATCATCACAGGCAGAAGAAAAGATCGGTTGAGCGATGTTGCTGAGTCATTGAAGAAGAAATTTTCGGCCGAAGTTTTTACTCTCAATTTTGATGTACGAAACCGAGTTGCGGTGAAAAGCGCAGTAGCATCGCTTCCCGATTCATGGAAGCAAATTGACATTCTGATAAACAATGCCGGGCTCGCTTCCGGTCTTGATTTGATTCAGGATGCTTCAACAGATGACTTTGATCTGATGATTGATACCAACGTGAAGGGATTGCTTTACATGACTAAAGAAGTTCTTCCGCTCATGTTACAACAACCTGATGGATACATCTTCAACATTGGCTCGATCGCTTCCAAATATGTTTATGAGAAAGGCCATGTTTACTGCGCAACGAAATTTGCAGTGGATGCGCTATCTCAGGGGATGCGCATTGATTTGCTGAAGAAAAACATCAGGGTGACAGCCATTCATCCGGGGTTGGTGGAAACGGAATTCTCTCTTGTGCGCTTCAAGGGCGATAAAGAAAGAGCAAAAAAAACTTATCAGGGATTGAAGCCGCTTTCAGCGGAGGATATTGCCGATGCGATTTTTTACTGCGCTTCCACTCCGCCGCATGTTTGCATCAATGAACTCGTGATCACACCCACTGCGCAGGCAAGTCCGTTTTATATTGACAGGAAATAAAAATCAGATTTCTCCCTTCAGCGCTGAAGCAAGATATTCATACTGCTCTATCGAATTATAACACTGCGCGGAAATGCGCAAAAGCAATCTCGGATTGTTTCGGTTCCATGGAAGAACAGGCACTTCTATTCTGAATTCAGTTCTTAACCTGTGCCAAATCGGAGAAATATAATTGAAGTTGGATTCCGGAAATTCAGTTTCTCCCAAATCAAAAGCGGCCATGTTCACTATCATATCTTCAGGAGCAGGCAACGAAAGTCCCGTTTTGTCCGCAATAATTTTTCTTGCACTCAAACACAACTCCCGGTTACGTTGCATCAGTTCGCTCCATCCTCCCGGAAATAATTTTCCCATGAATTCAATGGCATCTTTCACACACAAATACGCTGAGCAATCTGTTGTTCCTGTCCAGAAAAAATTATTCGACCAGAGTCGCTCGGGATTTCTTTTGTTGTCATAAATATGACTCACGCTGATCGGGCGAATCA
>Ga0335085_10002432_pt1 | contig 34797 bp, 31 predicted proteins | sample Lox_Sample_45_FD_206712 | JGI IMG/M metagenome (GOLD analysis project Ga0335085, IMG submission 206712) | Soil microbial communities from Loxahatchee National Wildlife Refuge, Florida, United States - Lox_Sample_4.5 | ecosystem: Environmental > Terrestrial > Soil > Wetlands | place: USA... | reverse complement strand
TGAAAGAACTGATGGAATTGACCCGCGAGAAGGGAATCCTCCTTATCTTGGACGAGGTCCAGACCGGCATTGGCCGGACGGGTAAGATGTGGGCCTATGAACACTACGGCATTGAACCGGACATGATGGCCTCGGCCAAGGCTTTGGGCGGCGGACTTCCCATGGGGGCACTGTTGGTGACCAACCAGGTTTCCCACGGCTTCAAACCGGGCGACCACGCCTCCACCTTCGGGGGTAACCCCATCGTGAGCGCGGCGGCTATCGCCAATATTGAAACCATCATCGGCAAGGATTTGTTGGCCGTTGCCACCAAAAACGGGGCAATTCTCAAACAGAAACTTGAGGGGGTTCAAAAAGAGTTTCCGCTGCTCTTTACGGAAGTGCGTGGAATAGGCCTGGTCTTGGGCATGGAAATGAGCCGGAAAGCCGCTTCCATGGTTTCCCAATGCGTCAAGCAGGGGTTGCTGGTCGGTTCCGCCCATGAAAATGTACTGCGGTTCACGCCTCCCTTGATCATTACTGAGGCCGACATCGACCAGGCTGTCGAAAAACTCCGTATGGCCGCCACCGAAGAACTCAAGACGGCTTAAGGAGCCCCCATGCCTCACCCTCCCCGGCATTTATTGACATTGGAAGAATTTTCCCCGCGGGAAGTCGCGGGCCTGCTGGACTTGGCGGCGAAGATCAAGAAAACGCCTTCCAAGTACCAAAAGGCCCTGGCCGGCCAGTCCCTGGCCATGATTTTCGACAAGAGCTCGGCCCGGACCCGGATTTCCTTCGACGTCGGCATGAACCAATTGGGGGGGCACGCCCTTTTCATCAACGGCAGCGAAATCCAGATCGGCAAAAGGGAATCGGTGGGCGACACGGCAAAGGTGCTGTCGCGTTATGTCCAGGGCATCATGATCCGCACTTATGCCCATTCCATCGTGGAGGACCTGGCCGAAAACTCCTCAGTGCCGATTATCAATGGACTCACCGACAGCCACCATCCCTGCCAGGTTCTGGCGGATTTCCAGACCGTCCGGGAGAAGTTCAAGAATCTGAAGGGCCTTCAACTGGTTTACGTGGGCGACGGTAACAACATGACCCACAGCCTGATGATCATCGCCGCAAAAACGGGAGTGCATTGCCGGGTTGTCTGCCCGCAAGGCTACGAACCGGATGCCTCCATCCTCAAGTCCGCCCAGGCGGAAGGTAAAAAGACGGGCAGCCGCATCGAGGTGACCCATCAAGTCAAGGGATCGGCCAAGGGTGCGGACGTGGTTTATACCGATGTTTGGGCCAGCATGGGCCAGGAAGGCGAAAAGGAAAAACGGGTGAGGGATTTCCAGGATTACCAGGTGGACGAGAAACTGATGGCCGAATGCCCCAAGGCTATTTTCCTGCATTGCCTTCCCGCCCACAGGGGCGAGGAAGTGTCAGCAGGCGTCATCGACGGAAAGCAATCAATGGTTTGGGACCAGGCGGAAAACCGCTTACACGCCCAAAAGGCTGTTCTGGTCACCTTAATGGGTAAGCGAGGAAAATCATGACACCACAAGTGAAAAAAGTCGTCTTGGCTTATTCGGGCGGTTTGGATACGTCCATCATCATTCCATGGCTGAAGGAAAATTACCGCTGTGAGGTGGTGGCTTTTATTTCTGATGTCGGACAGGGCAAGGAAGTGGGTCCGGCGAAAGCCAAGGCTCTTCGGACCGGTGCCATCAAGGCCGTGGTCAAGGACCAGCGGAAGGAGTTCCTGGAGGAATATTGTTTCCCGGCCCTGCGGGCCCAGGCCAAATACGAAGGCTCCTATTTGTTGGGTACCTCCCTGGCGAGACCCGTGATTGCCAAAGGTTTGGTTGAAACCGCCCTGAGGGAGGGCGCGGACGCCATCGCCCACGGTGCGACCGGTAAAGGAAATGACCAGGTCCGGTTTGAATTGACGGTGATGGCCCTGGCACCCCATTTGAAGATCATCGCGCCTTGGCGGGAGTGGAAGATCAAATCCCGGGAAGACGCCATCGATTACGCGGAAAAGCACGGGATCGAGATTCCCGTAACCAAGAAGAGGCCCTATTCCATGGATGGAAACCTCTGGCATTTGAGCCACGAGGGCGGGGAATTGGAAGACCCTTGGAACGCCCCGTCGAAGCATGTTTTCCTGACGACGAAGGATCCCGCCTTGGCGCCTAAAAAGCCCACCAACATCATCGTCAGCTTCAAAAGCGGGGTTCCAATCGGTTTGAACGGCAAGAAAATGGATTCGGTGGCCCTGGTGGAGAAGTTGAATAACCTGGCTGCCGCCTACGGCATCGGCCGCATCGACATAGTTGAAAACCGGCTGGTAGGTATGAAAAGCCGGGGAGTTTACGAGTCCCCGGGTGCCACTGTCCTTTACGAGGCGCACCGGGCCCTGCAGAGCCTGACGGTTGAGAGGGAAACCCTTCATTACAGCCAAGTGCTTTCGGTGAAGTACGCCGAAATGATTTATTACGGCCAGTGGTTCTCCCCGCTGCGGGATAGCCTGGAGGCATTCTTCGGGCAGGCCCAGGCCAGCGTGACCGGCGACGTGCGGGTGGAACTGAATCCCGGACGGGTCGCGGCTACCGGTGTCCGGTCGCCCTACTCCCTTTACCAGCAGGATCTGGCGACCTTCGGGGAAGACGCGGTCTATAACCAGAAAGACGCTGAAGGGTTCGTTCGGCTGTTCGGATTGCCCATGAAAGTCGTGGGTATGGTGAAAAGGAATAAACAATGAAGAAGACGTGGGGTGGGCGGTTCAAAAAACCTACGCATCCTCAAGTCGAGGCCTTCACCGAGTCGATCTCTTTCGACCACCGGTTGGCGGCCTTCGACATCGAGGGAAGCCTGGCCCATGTCCAAACCCTGGTGCAAGCCAGGCTTTTGAAACCCCAGGAAGGCAAGCAACTTGCGTCGGGTCTTCAAAAAGTGAAGAAGCTCCTGGAGGCCAAAAAGCTCCCGCTGGATTCGAGCCTGGAAGACATCCACACGGCGGTCGAGAGAGCCCTCACGAAAATCGTAGGTCCTTTAGGCGGTAAGCTTCATACCGGCCGTTCCCGGAACGACCAGGTGGCCACCGATTTCCGGCTTTACCTGCGCCATGCCGTCAAACAAGCGGTAGGGGCTGGAACCCAACTGATGGGGATACTGACCCAACTGGCCTTGCAGGAAAAAGAAACCCTCATGCCGGGCTATACCCATTTGCAAAGGGCCATGCCCATCACCCTGGGCCATCACCTTTCGGCCTATGCCTTCATGTTGACCAGGGACATGGACCGGTTCCTTTCGTCTTGGGATCGGGCGGACGCCCTTCCACTGGGTTCGGGCGCTTTGGCGGGCACCAACCATCCTTTCGACCGGAAAATGACGGCCAAAAAGCTTGGCCTCAAGTCGGTCCTGGAAAACAGCCTGGACGCGGTCTCGGACCGGGATGTCTACGTCGATTTCCTTTCAGCGGCCGCCATCACCCAGATGCATCTCTCGCGCCTTTCCGAGGACTTGGTCCTTTGGGCCAGCAGCGAATTCGGCTTCATCGAAATGGACGACGCCTTCGCCACGGGTTCCAGCTTGATGCCCCAAAAGAAAAACCCGGACGTCGCGGAACTAGTGAGGGGAAAGACGGGGCGGGTTTTCGGCAATTTGATGGGACTTTTGACGGTTTTGAAGGGGCTTCCCCTGGCCTATAACCGAGACCTCCAGGAAGACAAACATTTCGTTTTTGATTCGGCGGATACGGTGACGGCCTCCCTGAAAACCATGGCGGTTTTTTTATCCAACCTGAAATTCCACCGGCATACGATGGCGCGCGCGGCGGACAGGGATTTAACGCTTTTGGCCACTGATTTGGCCGACGTTTTGGTTTCGGAAGACGTGCCTTTTCGCGTGGCCCACGAAGTCGTTGGGCGGGCTGTCCACTATTGCCTGGAAAAAGGAAAAAGGCTCCAGGATTTAACCGACGCTGAACTGGGGAAATTCTCGGATTTATTTCCCAAGGGAACGGCCGAACATCTTTCCGTGCTTCACTCCGTGAACGCCAAGCAAGCTGTGGGCGGGACTTCGCCCCGTAATGTTGAAAAGCAGGTGAAGACCTTGAATGCCGAACTTGCCAAGATCAAAAAATGCGCATCCCAATTGTGAGGAAACAGAATGACCGGATTTCATTTTAAAAATAACCGATGGTATTCGGATGGGGTGGCCCTCTCCAAGATTGCCGAAAAGGTCGGCACGCCTTGTTATGTCTACAGCCTTCCGGCCTTCGAGGCGAAATATAAGGAAGTGGATCAAGCCTATCGGCCGGTGCCCCATCTGGTCGCCTATTCGATCAAGACGAACGACAACCTCTCGGTTATCCGCGCGCTGGGGAAATTGGGGTCGGGAACGGACGTCGTTTCGGGTGGGGAACTCTTCAAGGCCCGGAAAGCGGGGATTCCCGGGAACAAAATCATTTTTGCCGGGGTCGCGAAAACCGACGAGGAAATCGCTTATGCGCTGAAGGAAGACATACGGTATTTCAACGTGGAATCCATTCCGGAGATTTCGGCGATAAATAACGTCGCGAAAAAAATGGGAAAGACCGCTCCCATCGCCATCCGGTTCAACCCGAACATCGATGCGCTGACCCACCATTTCATTTCCACGGGCAAAAAGGAAAATAAATTCGGGATTTTCTTGGGTGATTTGGACGAAGTCATGCGGACGGTCCGGAAATCCACTTCGGTGCACTGGACGGGCGTCCACGCCCACATCGGAAGCCAGATGACCCAGACCGGGTCCTTGGCCAAGTCGGCCCGGGTTGTGGAACAGATTGTCCTGAAGCTTCGCCAGGAAGGATTCCCCATTTATGACGTCAATTTGGGTGGGGGATACGGCATCGACTATAACGGGGAAAAGCCGCCCAAGGCGGCCCAATATGCCAAAGTGGTCATGCCGGTCATCAAGCGGTTGAACGCAAGCCTGATCCTGGAATTGGGCCGGTTCATTTCCGGGAACTCGGGGGTTCTCCTCACCCGAGTCGTTTTCATCAAGAAAAGCGGTAAAAAAACCTTTTATATCGTCGATGCGGGAATGGGGGACTTGATCCGGCCGGCCCTTTATGAAGCTTACCACCGCATTTTACCGGCCGAAGGATCCCAGAAACCGGCGCAAACGGCCGATGTGGTCGGTCCGATTTGCGAATCCACCGACTTTTTCGCCAAAAACCGTAAGCTTCCGGTTGCCAAGCGCGGCGATTTAATGGTGATTTTCTCCGCCGGCGCTTATGGAAGCGTCATGGGAAGTACCTATAATTCCAGGCCGCTTTCGCCGGAAGTCGTCACGCGGGGAAACCGGTTTGCCGTCGCCCGCCGGCGGCAGACCCGCGAGGATTTGATCCGTTTGGAGAAATTCGTGCTCTAAGATTCAGCGGGGCAAAGTTTACTTGCGATAGCGGGATAATTTCCCTAATATAACTTTCCACCAACACCAACCCCCGCTTGGGGGTTTTGTTATTTTGGGTCAAAGAGGGATGAATGTTTCGCGGGGCCTATACAGCTTTAGTGACGCCTTTCAAAAACGGGCAGGTGGATTACGCCGCCCTGGAAGCCTTGATCGAAAGCCAGATTTCCAAGGGCATCGACGGCCTGGTGCCCTGCGGCACCACGGGCGAATCGCCCACCCTCGACGAGAAGGAACACGGAGAAGTCATCGCCTTCACCGTAAAGACCGTGCGCAAGAGGGTTCCGGTCATCGCCGGGACCGGCTCCAATTCAACCGCCGAGGCCATTCATTACACCCGCCACGCCAAGGAAGTGGGAGCGGACGCGGCCCTCTTGGTTTGCCCCTATTACAACAAACCGAGCCAGAAGGGCATCCTGGCCCATTTCATGGCCATTGCGGATGCAGTGGACATTCCCCAGATCCTTTACAACATCCCGGGCCGGGTGGTCGTCAACATGAACCCGGAGACCATCGCCGAACTTTCACGCCATCGGAATATTGTGGGTGTCAAGGAAGCCAGCGGCAACCTGGAACAAATGATCAAGATCAAGGCCTTGTGCCGTCCGGATTTCGACCTGATCTCCGGTGACGACACCATCACCCTCCCCATCCTTTCGGTGGGCGGGGTGGGGACGATCTCGGTTATTTCCAACCTCCTTCCCCAGGAGACCTCCCGTATCGTGCACAGCTACCTGGAAGGAAAGACGGACGAGTCCCGCGACCTTTTCATGAAATATTTCGAGCTGACCAAGGCCGTCATGGCCGCGGAAGTCAATCCGGTAGGGATCAAGACGGTCCTTGCCTTGCGGGGGCAGATCGCCGAGGAATTCCGGTTGCCCTTGGTTCCGGTGTCTGCGGAGGTCAAAGAATCCCTCCGCAAACAATTGGACCGCAATGGACTCTTGGCCGTGGCCGGGAAAACCCGATGAGCGTCCGGCTCGCCGTTTCCGGCGCAACCGGCCGGATGGGCCATACTATCCTGGAACTGGCCTCTCAGGACCACCAACTCGAAATTGTCGGCGCCTTGGAAAACGCCTCCCACCCTTCCATGGGGAAGCCCCTCAATGAAGTTTTGACCTCGCTTTCCAAAGTGAAGGCCCCCCTTGCTTCAGTTTTGCCCCGGCTGAGCCCCAAGCCCGATGTTTTGATCGACTTCACCCAACCCCAGGCCACCATGGGTTACCTCCATGAAGCGTCGAGCGAGGGGATCGGCATGGTGATCGGAACGACCGGATGCAACGAGCAGGAGAAGGAACAGGTTCGGGAAGCGGCCAAGAAAATCCCTATCGTCATGGCTTCCAACATGAGCGTGGGCATGAACCTTCTTTTCGCCCTGGTCGAGGAGGCGGCGGCCAAATTGGGCCCAAAATACGACGTGGAAATCATGGAAGCCCACCACCACTTCAAGAAAGACGCCCCGTCGGGGTCCGCTTTGAGCCTGGGGGAGGCCGTGGCCCGCGCTTGGAAAGTCAACCTTAAGGACGTGTCCACCCATGGCCGGCAGGGCCAGGTCGGGGAGAGAAAAAACGGTACGATCGGATTCCACGCCATCCGCGGCGGTGACATCGTGGGGGATCATACGGTGCTTTATGCCGGCCCTGGAGAGAGGCTGGAGCTGACCCATCGCGCCCACAGCCGGGAAGCCTTTGCCCAAGGCGCGCTGAAAGCGGCCCTTTTTGTGGCGGGCAAGAAAAGCGGGCTTTATGACATGTTGGACGTTCTTGGCCTGCGTTCAACCAGCAAATAACTCAACTTTAAGGCCGGACTTTCATGCGAATCGCAAGGCTGTTGCACAACAACAAACCCCGCTGGGCGATGCTGCTCGAATCGGTGGATACCTACCGTTGTTTCACCTCGGATGAACCCTGGAATGATCCGACGCTGGACTCGAAATCCAACCCCCTCAAGCCCTTCCAGCTGCTGGCGCCCGCCATTCCCACGAAGGTGGTTGCCGTCGGGCTCAACTACCAGGATCATATCCAGGAAATGAAACATGAGGAGCACAAGGACCCGGTTCTCTTCCTGAAACCGCCGTCGTCTTTGTTGAACCCCGAAGGCAAAATCCTGAATCCTCCCTCCTCTTCCCGGGTGGACTACGAGGCCGAGCTGGCCGTGGTTTTGAGGTCCCGCTTAAAGGACGCCTCCACAGAAGAGGCGCTCAAGGCGGTGTGGGGCTTCACCTGCTGTAACGACGTCACTGCCCGCGACCTGCAGAAAACCGACGGCCAATGGACCCGGGCTAAGGGTTTCGATAGTTTCTGTCCCCTGGGCCCCTGGTTGGTGACGGATTTTAAGGAAGGCAACCAGCGCATCACCGCCCGCGTAAACGGGGAAGTGAAACAGGACGCCAAGATTTCCCAAAGGATATGGAACACCGCCCAACTTCTTTCCTTTGCCTCCAAGGTGATGACCCTGGAGCCGCTGGACGTCCTAACCACCGGGACCCCTTCGGGGATCGGGCCGGTCAAGCCAGGGGATACGGTTGAAGTCGAGGTGGAGGGAATCGGCGTTCTTCGCAATTTGGTGGCTGCGCCCTGATAGGGACCATGAATCCGGCGAACAAAAGAGACGGCTGAAAGCGGGTGTCCAATGGCGACTGTTTACCTATCGTTGGGCTCCAATTTGGGCGATCGAGGCGGATATTTGGCGCAGGCGCGCAGGGCCATCGAAAAATCCTTCAACCTGCCCCGGTTCTCGAAAATCTACGAAACCGAACCCGTGGACGTCAAGGACCAGCCCTGGTTCCTCAACCAAGTGGCTGAATTCCGCACCGATTTGGCCCCGGAAACTTTGCTAGAATGGGTCCGCGTTTTGGAGGCCCAGGCGGGGCGCCAGCGGCAGATTCCCAAGGGTCCCCGGACGCTGGACGTGGACATCCTTCTGTACGACGATTGGGTGCTGGATGTGGAGGAATTGGTTTTGCCCCACCCCCGGTTGGAGCAAAGGCGGCATGTGCTGGTACCCCTGGCCGAACTGGCCCCGGACCGCAGCCTGCCCGGAAGCCAAAAAACGGTCCTGGAAGCCCTGGAACAAACCGCCGACAAGGCACAGGTGAAGGCTCATGTTGCATCATAAATACATCGCCATCGAGGGCCCCATCGGGGTGGGCAAGACCAGCCTGGCCGATATCCTCGCGAAAAAACTGAACGCCCGCCTCGTTTTGGAAGGCGCGGAGGACAACCCCTTCATCACCGACTTTTACAAGGACATCCAGAAACACGCCTTCCAGACCCAGATGTTCTTCCTCCTTTCCCGTTTCAAGCAACAGCAGGACCTGGCCCAGAGCGACCTTTTCCAGCAGGGCATCGTGAGCGACTACGTCTTCGCCAAGGACCGTATTTTCGCCAACTTGACTTTGGACGACAACGAATTGAAGCTTTATGAACAAATCCATTCCATCCTGGGCGGGCGCATTTTGAAGCCCGATTTCGTCATCTACCTGCAGGCCTCCACGGACGTTTTATTAAAGCGAATCGGAATGCGGGGGAGAAAGTTCGAGAACCAAATCACGGCCGAATACCTGGCCGAGTTGAACCAGGCCTACAATTACTACTTCTTTCATTATCAGGAGACGCCCCTTATGGTCGTCAATACGAGCGAGATCGATTTTGTCCACCGCGACGCCGACCTGGACGATCTCCTGAACCACCTAGGCAAGGTCACCCGGGGCACGGTTTATTACCAGCCCGTCAGCGTCAAGAAATAGCCCGAGGAAACCATGGAAAAACGCATCAGCATCCTTGACTTCCAGGCCAAGTGCGGCCGCGGCGAGAAGTTGGCGGTGGTGACGGCCTATGATTACTCCATGGCCCTGGCGGTGGACGCCGCCGGGGTGGACGCCATCCTGGTGGGTGATAGCCTTTCCATGACGATGTTGGGCCGTCCCAACACCCTGCCCGTCACCGTGGATGAAATGCTCCACCACACCAAAGCGGTGGCCCAGGGAACCCAGCGGGCGCTGGTCATCGGGGATATGCCGTTTCTTTCCTACCAACTGGGCCTGGAAGAGGCCCTGGAAAACGCGGGCGCTTTCTTGACCGAGGGCGGCGCCCAGGCCGTGAAGCTGGAATGGTGCCCCCAAGCCCCGGAAGTCGTTTCTTTCCTTACTGAAAATGGAATTCCGGTGATGGGCCATGTGGGGTTCACGCCCCAACACGTGAACCAAATGGGCGGCTACCACCAGCAGGGTAAGGACAAGGCCGGGGCGGCCCGGCTCCTCCAACAAGCCAAGGCCCTGGAAAAGGCCGGTGCCTTCGCGGTGGTGCTGGAGTTGGTTCCGGCCGAGACGGCCCGAAAGATCACTCAAGCTTTGATGATCCCGACTATCGGCATCGGGGCGGGCCCTCATTGCGACGGCCAGGTTCAGGTGCTCCACGATATGCTGGGCCTCTTGCCCGATTTTCATCCCAAGCACGCCAAGGCTTATCTCCACCTTCACGAAGAAATCAAAAAGGCCGTTGAGCGCTACGCCCAGGAAGTGCGCGGCGGCAAGTTCAATCCCGGCGCATGATCCAATGAAGGTTATCGCCGACCCCCAACTCTTCCGGGAGCAATCGCGCAAATGGCGCACGGCCAAGAAAAGCATCGGTTTCGTGCCCACCATGGGCGCCCTCCACGAAGGCCACCTGGATTTGGTTCGGGCCTGCCGCAAAAATAACGACTTCACAGTCGTTTCCATCTACGTGAATCCTCTCCAGTTCGGCCCGAAGGAGGACTTCAGCAAGTATCCCCGTACCCTCGAGAAAGATTTGGAATCGCTTAAATCTGAAAAGGTCCACGCGGTCTTCGCGCCCTCGGACAAGGAAATGTATCCCGAGGGTTTTTCAACGGCGGTGGAGGTGAAGGGGCCGCTGGTGGCCGGCCTTTGCGCGCCCTTCCGTCCGGGCCATTTCAACGGTGTGGCCACGGTTGTGGTCAAGCTCCTGGGGGCGGTGGCGCCCGACCGGCTTTACCTGGGGCAAAAGGACGCCCAGCAGGTGGCGGTCTTGAAGCGGGTGATCCGCGACTTGAACATCGGGGTGGAAACGGTGGTTTGCCCCACCGTGCGGGAGCATGACGGCCTGGCCATGAGCTCGCGCAACCAACGGTTGACCCTGGAGGGCCGCAAGATCGCTCCCGTCCTTTACAAGGCCCTGAAGGTGGGGAAGAGCATCGTGGAGCTGGGGGAAACCAAGACGGAAAAGGTACTCGAGGAAATCAGCAAGGTGATCGGGGACGAAAGGACCGTCAAGATCCAGTACCTGGAAGCGGTCAATGCCGAAACCCTCGCGCCTGTTAAGGAAATTAAGCCCGGAACCATGATCGCCCTGGCGGCCTATCTTGACAACGTGCGGCTCATTGACAATATTATTATCTAGTTCGAATCCGGCCTGATTTCCTCCCTGAAAATTTCCTAAACTTATTTCTTGGCCCTGGATGCCCTGTTAAATATAGGTTAAACTGTCGCCCATTCTCCGAAAGGCAAAGACATGTCACGGGTTTTCGTGAAATCTAAAATTCATAAGGCCACAGTTACCCAGACCGACTTGGAATACGAGGGAAGCATCACCCTGGACCCGGCCTTGATGAAGGCCGCCGACATCGAACCCTTCGAACAGGTGCATGTCCTGAACCTCAACAACGGCAATCGCCTGGAAACTTACGCTATCAAGGGCAAGGCCAACTCGGGTGTGGTTTGCCTCAACGGGGCCGCGGCCCGGCACGCCGAAAAGGGCGACCATATCATCGTTTTGACCTATCAGAGTTTTTCCACGAAGCCGCCGGCCGGTTACGAACCGACGGTGGTGACAGTCTCGCCGAAGAACAAGGTGGTCAAGGTAAAGGGAGGACGCTAGCCATGTCACTCGACCTTTTTTTGGACGACGCGGAACTTATTTCCCGCATTAAGGAACTCAAGAAACAACGCAACGCCGTCATCCTGGCCCACAGCTACGAAAGGCCCGAGGTCCAGGACATCGCCGATTATGTGGGCGACTCCCTGGAACTTTCCCGCCTGGCCGCCAAGACGGACGCGGACGTCATCGTATTTTGCAGCGTTCACTTCATGGCCGAGACGGCCAAGATACTCTCGCCACAAAAGACGGTACTTTTGCCCGCCTCCGAGGCGGGTTGCCCCCTGGCCGACATGATCACCCCCGCCCAGCTGGAGGCGGAAAAGGCCAAGCATCCCAACGCCGCAGTAGTGGCCTATGTGAACTGCTCGGCGGAGATCAAGGCCATGGCTGACGTCTGCTGTACCTCGGCCAACGCCCTGCAGGTGGTCAACGCAATGGCACAGGAGGAGATCCTCTTCGTGCCCGACCAGCACCTGGGCCGCTTCGTCCAGAAGCAGACCCACAAGAAGATGATCCTCTGGGCGGGCTGCTGCCCCACCCACCAGCGCATGAAGGTCAAGGACATCCTGGACCTGAAGAAACAGTATCCCGAGGCTGAAGTGGTAGTCCACCCCGAGAGCAACGAGGATATCTGCAATATGGCGGACGCGGTGCTTTCCACCTCCCAGATGCTGCGCTACTGCCAGGCCTCCCCGGCCAAGAGCTTCATCATCGGAACCGAAATGGGCATGCTGCACCGCCTGCGAAGTGCCATGCCGGACAAGACCTTCCTGCAACCCAGCAAGGGGCTCATCTGCCCCAACATGAAGATGACCCAATTGGAGGACGTTTACGAGTCCTTGAAGGAACTCCGGCATCCCATCGAAATTCCCGAGCCCATCCGCGTGAAAGCCCTCAAATCGCTGGATGGAATGCTGGCGGCGGTGCCCACGAAGTGAAATCCATGGTTCCGAGGCGCCTCGGGATTGTGGGTTGCGGGGCCATCGGGTCGCTGGTCGCCCGGCTCCTGGAACAAAAGAAATCCTCGTTCCGCGTGGCGGCCGTCCTGGACAGGGTTTCCGCTTCCGCCGTGAAGCTTTCCAAAAGCCTGAAGTCCCGTCCCACGGTTTGCGCCAACCTCAACCAGCTCCTGTCGAAATGTGATTGGGTGCTTGAGGCGGCTTCCGTGAGAGCGGCGCTCCCGACCGCCGAGGCGGCCCTCAAACGCCGCAAACCCTTGGTCATGATGAGCACCGGCGGGTTCCTTCTGAACCAGAAAAGACTCTCCGCGCTGGCCGCCCAATATCGCACAAAAATTTACCTGCCTTCGGGCGCCCTTTGCGGCCTGGATGGGCTCAAGGCGGCCCGCCAGATCGGCAAAATCAAGGAATTGAGCATTACGTCCACCAAGCCGCCCTTGGGGTTCAAAGGCGCGCCGGGCCTGACCGTCGCGCAAAAACGTTTGCTTGACCAATCCAAATCGGCTTTTTATCTTTATAAAGGCGATGTGTGGGGGGCGGTTGAGCGCTTTCCGGCCAATGTCAATGTCGCCGCCACCACCGCCTTAGCCTCGGGCACCCCTAAAAAACTGAAGGTGCGAGTCATGGCCGATCCCAAGATCCAGTCCAACCAGCATGAGATCCGCGTTTCGGGGGACTTTGGGGAATTGACAGCCGTCACCCGCAACCGTCCTTCGAAACAAAATCCGAAAACCAGCGCTTTGGCGATCCAAGCGGCGTTAGCACTGTTCGAGAGGTTGGAAAGTTACGTTGAAATTGGCACATAAAGCAATGTTGGAAAGTGATAAGGTGTGAAAGTGTCAACAGTTCGATTTGACCCGGAAAATAAATCGATAAGAATTGGTACTTTTGTACCTTTGCACTTTTGAACACTTCACCTAATGAGGCTTCCTTGAACCCGGATAAACCTGTGCGCGATGAGTTGCCGTGTGCGATCCGAATAAACGGGTTATCGAAAACCTACAAAACCGGCTTCTGGTTCCTCCCCAAGGTCACGCAGGCCCTCAAGAACGTCCAACTCGACATTTACGAAAATCAGGCCTTCGGCCTGATGGGCCTGAACGGCGCGGGAAAAACTACACTCATCAAACTGGTCCTGGGCCTCCTGCGGCCGACCGCCGGTTCGATCTCGGTTTTAGGCGGAAGCATTTCCCAACGGTCGGTCCGCAACCAAATCGGCTACCTGCCGGAATTGCCCTATTTCTCCAAGCAACATACCGGCCGTGAATTGCTGGAATACTTCGGCTCCCTCCACGGCCTTTCCGGCGCCGCCCTTCACCACCGGGTCGACGAGATATTGGAACTGGTCCGCATGCGCCCGGCCGCCGGGCAAAAGGTTTCGGGCTATTCCAAGGGTATGCTCCAGCGCATCGGCATCGGCCAGGCCTTGATCGGGCATCCCAAACTCCTCATTTGCGACGAGCCCATGAGCGGATTGGATCCGGTGGGGTACAAGGAAATGCGCGACATTTTTATCGACCTGAAAAAGGCCGGTACGACCATCTTCCTGAACACCCATATCCTGGACGAGGTGGAACGCATCTGTGACCGCATCGGCATCCTCCACGAGGGAGTTTTGAAGGAAGTGGTTCCCATCTCCAAGATCCTGGAATCGTCGGTTCCGGTGGACTATTGGGTGGATGTGGAGCCCCAGGAAGTTTCCAAGCTCTCCGGCCTGCCTTTCCAGGAATCGGTCCAAAAGAACGGGGGGGTCCAGGTGTCCGGCCTGGTGTTGGCCGAAACGCTTTCGCTTTTGACCGCCAGGAAGGTCCACCCCAAGGCGGTGCGGCCCCTATCCTCCGTCGTAGAGGCCTATTTCCTCCGGGCGATCGGCGCCCAGGTTGAAGTCAACCGGCCCCCGGAAGGAGGTAGGGCATGAGAAGGGTTTTATCCCTGACCTCCTTCACTTTCCGGGAGCTCATCCGCAGTAACCTGCTCTTTGTCTGGCTGATCTTCGTGATTGTGCTTTGCGGGCTGGCTTTCCTACTTTCCATCCTCAGTTTCGGCAGCGTGCTCCAAATCTTCATGGACCTGGGGCTCACGGGCATGGAAATGGCCGGCTTGCTGGTGCTCCTTCTGGGATTGGCGGTCACCTACAACACCGAAATGGACCAGAAAGCCGTCTTCCTGCACTTGGCCAAGCCCCTGACGCGGGGGGAATACCTTTTGGGCCGTATCCTGGGTTTTTTCCTGGTGATCAGCCTGGTGGTTTTGGGAATGGGGCTGGTGGTGATGGGGCTGGTAGTCTTCGTGGGCGGGGGCACGATCCCGGCGATGTTCTTCAACTGCGTGGTATTTCTCCTCCTGGAAATGTTCGTCCTAACGGTGGTAGGGATGACTTACCAGGCGATCGGCACCTCCATGGTAGGCGTGGTGCTTTACAGCTTTTTCACCATTTTCCTCGGCCATTTAACGGGTGAAGTGGAATGGTTGTTGACCCAGGAGCTCAGCCATTGGGTCAAGGATATCCTCAAAACGGTTTATTACATCCTGCCCAACCTGGAAGCTTTTAATTTGAAGGACCGTCTTTATGACCCGAACCTGGTCTTGGGCTGGGCCCAGTGGCAGGACATCCTTCTTTACACTTTCTCCTATTCCTTCGTGGTGTTCCTCATCGGCTGGATCAACCTCGAGAAGAAGGAGTTTCGATGAAAGCCGATCCCCCGAAAGGCTGGGCCTTGCGATGGGGCCCCTGGCTGATCCCGTCCTTTTTCATCCTCCAGGCCTTCTTTTCGGCCCGCCTGGGGGACTGGGTCCATCCCACCTCTTTTGAAGCCAGCCCGGTTGAGCGGATGGACAAACGGGTTGCCTCGACCCTAAGGGCCGTGGCCTATTTGACGGGCACCAAGGTCTTGGTGGGACACCTGTTTTGGATCGGCGTCATTCAATACTACGGGGACGACGAAAACGCGGGCACCCGGTGGGCGAAGCTCTACGATTATTGTTGTTTGGCGTCGGATTTGAATCCCCGGTTCATCTCAATCTACACCTTCGGGGCGAATGCCTTGGCTTTCCACCTGAAACGCTACGACCAGGCGGCCCAACTCCTGGCCAAGGGCATCAAGGCCAATCCCGAGGCGGTGCGGTTGAAATATCTCCTGGCCGCCATTGGTTATCAAACCGCGGACCGGTCGGATTTGATGATCCCTGTCCTGGAAGAGGAGGCAAGCCGGCCCGACGCCCCTCCCATGATGGTGAACATCCTGGCCAATACTTATGAAAAGGTAGGGCGCTACGAGGATGCCATTCGGGTCTGGCAGAAACAGTTGAAGGAAGGGGACACAGACGAAAAAAGGATCGTGGCCGGCCAAAAGCTACAGGAAATTTACGCAATCCTCAAATCCAGGAAACCTAGCAACCACAGATGAAAAGGCCAAAGTCAAAGGCTGTTTTGCCACAGATGAACACGGATGAACACGGATGAAATCTAAAACAAAAGAGAGCTCTAATTTTCAAAAAAAATCATATTTTTGTTTTTTGCTCAAAAATCTTCATCTGTGTATATCCGTGCTTCGAAGCTGGTTTGTAGCTTCAGGGCGCGTGTTCATCTGTGGTTCCATTTGTCTTTTTCCTTTTGCGGTGTTCGCCCAGGTGGGGACCGACAATTCCCCGAAATCCGTTTCGCCCCTGACCACTGAAAGCCTGCCCAAGGTTAAGCCCGCCGACCCCTTTGTGGCCCATTCTCATCATTCCTTTTACTTCAAGGACACGATGGCCGGTGTGCTCCTCAAATACACCACCAGTCCCGATTTCAATGCCCAGGACCCGGCTTGCCTAAACGACCTGGGTTACATTTATTATTACTTCGGGGAATATGCGGATGCGGCCACCCAATTTAAAAAGGCACTGGATATCAATCCCGCCTTCGCCGATGCCTATGTCAACTTGGGGGTAACAGCCTACAAAACCGGAGATAACGACCTGGCCGAACAATACCTCAACAAGGCCTACCAGATGGATTCCTCCCGCGGTGAGGCGGCCTACGACCTGGGCCTTCTATCCTTCGAAAAGAACGATTTCTCCCGGGCCGCGGGCTTTTTTGAGGAAGCCTCCCAAACCCTTTCCCAGGACCCCAAGGTTTGGAACAACCTGGGCTGCGTCTATTTCCAGCAAAAGAACTACACCCAGGCCTACCAGGATTTTAAGGCGGCCGTGGACAAGGGCGCGGCCTTCTACCACGCCTATTACAACCTGGCGGTAGCCTCGGTCCTTTCGGGCAATTACGAGGGGGCGGTTGAGGACACCCAAAAGGCGGTCGAATTGGCGCCTTCCAACGCCGATGCCCACAACCTGCTGGGTTTGGCCTATCTCTTCAACCAGAATTACCTCAAGGCTTCCGTGTCCGTGGCCCGCGCCATCGAGCTGGACCCCCGCAACGCGGGTTACTTCAACAACCTGGGCCGGGCGCAATTGGGTTTGGGCCATATCCGGGAAGCCGAGAAGGCCCTCAAGCAGGCCCTGCTTTACCAGCCCGACTTGAAGCCGGCGCTTTGGAACATGGGCGACCTGAAACTGCGGCAAGGCAAATACGCCGAAGCCCTCCAGCTTTATGAGAACGTCGGGGATTGGGATGCGGCCAAGGAAAGCGCGGTCTTCCAGTACAACTGGGGTGTGGCTTATTACAAAACGGGGGACAAGGAAAATGCCCGCTTGCTATGGGAAAAGGCCCGGGGTATGGATCCCCAATACATGGAGCCCCTTTACGGGCTGGCGGTCCTCTACGAGGACCGGAGGGATTACGCCAAGGCCTCCGATCTGTTGCGCCAGGGACAAGTTTTGGAATCCCAGTCGTCCCGCTGGGCGCGTCTGGAAGGCGACCTGGAAATGGCCCAAGGCAAATCCCAAGAAGCCCTGGCGGCCTATGAGAAAGCCAAGGAGATGGGCCAGAGGGACGCCGAGCTTTTCGCCCATATCCAGCAATTGAAGAGCGCCAACGAAGCGCCCGTGACCACCACAACCGGAGCCCAGCCGGAGGAAACTTCCGATGAGGCCGGCTTCCATTCCCAAATCCTCCACTTAGAGGACATGGGCAACCTGGATGAGGCCCTGGCCCTCGCCAAGAAGGCCGCCGACCAATGGGGCTCCAAACCGGAAGCCTGGGAAGACCTTTCGGATGTCGAGTTAAAGATGGACCAGAAACAACAGGCCCTCGAGGCCATGGAAAGGGCCCAGCGCCTCGCCCCCCAAGACGGCCACTACCTGGAAGAATGCGGGCATATCGCCTATTTGAACGGCAAGTTTGAGATTGCCGAACATTATTTCGGGGAAGCGGCCCAAACTTCCTCGGCCACCTGGCAGACACCCCTGGGGATGGGCTCCTGCTATTTCCGCCAAAACCTTTTCACCGAGGCCATCGCCTACTGGGAGAAGGGGGCCGTCGCCTATCCCAAGCAGCCCGAGTTCGACTACAACCTCGGGCGGGCCCATTACCAGAAGGGTGAATTCCCCCAGGCCGCCTACTATTACAAGAAAGCCCTGGAGCTTAAACCCGCCTATCCCGAGGCCCTCACGAATCTCGCGGCGCTTGAGATGGATCAGGACAACCTGGCCGAAGCGGGGCAAAACCTGAAGAAGAGCTTGGCCCTGGACCCCCAATTGGCCGAAACCTATTTCAACCTGGGGAACCTGGAAATGAAGACCGACCGGTTCGACGACGCCATGAAGTATTACCAGTTGGGGCTGCAGATCAACCCGGATGAAGCCCAGGGCTACTATTGCCAGGGCGTGGCCTGCCTCCAGCAGGGCCAATGGGTGAAGGCCGAGACCTTTTTGGAAAAGACCCTGGAGAAGGACCCCTTCCACGCCGACGCTCTTTACAACCTGGGCAAGGTGGCCGTGGAAATGAACGACTATTCCACCGCCCGGAAGTATTTCGAGGAATCCCTGAAGTACAAACCAGGCCAGGACGACGCCTATTTCGGCATCGGCCTGGTTTATTACCACCAGCAGCAATACAAGGACGCCCAGCTTTACTTCGTGAAGGCCCAAAGCAGTTTCAAGGTGGCGCACGAGGCGGCCTTCTACCTCGGCCAGACCGAGGAGAAATTGGGGGACGACGGCTCGGCGGAGGCTTTTTACCGTCAGGCCATCCAGCTCAAGCCCAGTTTCGGGATGCCCCATTTAGCTTTGGGCGACCTTTTAAAGGGAAAGGGGCGGCTCATGGAGGCTCGGATGGAATACCAGAAGGCGGCTATCCAGCAGGAATACCCCGAGGTGGCCAAAGTCGCGGAAGACCGGCTGGCCCAACTGCAATGATCCACCTCGTCACCCTTAACCCCGCACTGGACTTGGATTTGTGGCTGAAGGACCCCGTCCAGGGCAAGATCGGCGAGGTTCTCCATTCCGACGTGGAAGCGGGGGGCAAAGCCCTCAATGTCGCCCGGTTTTTGAAAAAGAGTGGAGTGGCGTGGACCACCTGGCTGGGCACGGGAGGCGGAAACCATCCCACCCACGTCCTATTCCAGAGGCTGTTGGAAAGGGAGGGGCTTGCGGTCCGTTTTCTCAGCTCCCAGGTGCCCGTCCGCCTGAATATCGTGACCGATCAAGGCGGGCAAAGGAAGAAATACAACCATCCCGGCTTTGAGTTGGATCTCACCGATTTTGGAAAGCTGGACGGGGCGGTTAAAAACGGGGATTTACTGGTTTTGACCGGGCGCCTGCCCCAGGGCATGAACCCCGGGCTTTATGGATCGTGGATCAAAGCCTTCAACCGGAGGAACGTTTGGACGGTGGTGGACACCTCCGACAAGGCCCTTGCGGAGGCCCTTAAGGCCAAACCCTGGTTCTTCAAAGTGAACCTGCAGGAATTATCCGGGGCCCTGGGGGGCAAAATCATCAGTTTGGCGGCCCTTCGTATCCTGAAACACAGCCTCTTCAATCGGTTTGGGATCATCCATGGAGCGGTTACGGATGGAGCCAACGGCGCGGTCGTTTGGAACGCCGAAGAAACCCTTTGGGTGAAATATTCGGGCAAGCCGGTGAAGGGTTTTGTGGTCGGGGCGGGGGATGGCTTCCTGGCTGGGTACTTAAGGGGCGTTCATCAAAACAAGAAACTGAGGGATCGGGCGGTTTTGGCCTGTGCCACTGCCACCGCTGTGGCCCAAACGGGAATCACGGGATTCAAACCGCAGATGGTTGATTCTTTGGTCAAAAAAATAAGGACAACAAAATTTTAACCACAGATGCACACAGATGGACACAGATGATTAAAAGATTGGTTGGGGTTCTAAATGTCAATGTCTTATCTGTGTTCATCCGTCTTCATCCGTGGCAAAAATGATCTTGCTTTGCTCTGTGTAACTCTGTGAACTCTGTGGTGAAAAGGTTTGTGTGAATAACGAATCCCGTGTCATTTATTCCGTCACCGAACTGGTCCAGACTGCCCGGGCGCTGTTGGAGGCTAAGTTTGCCCATGTCCTGGTGCAGGGCGAAATCGGCCGGTTCACCAAACACCCCTCCGGTCACATGTATTTCGACCTCAAGGACGAAAAATGTCTGGTCTCCTGCGCTTTCTTTAAGGGCGCCAACCAGGCCCTGACCTTCCAACCGGAACAGGGTATGAAAGTCATCGTTGGGGGTGTCTTGACCCTTTATGAGGCCCGGGGCCAGTTCCAACTGAATGTTCGAACCATGGAACCCGTTGGGGTTGGCGGCCTCCTACTGGCTTTTGAACAGCTCAAGAAAAAGCTCCAGACCGAAGGACTCTTCGATGAATCCCGGAAAAAGCCAGTTCCCGAACACCCCCATCGCATCGCCCTGATTACCTCCCCCACAGGCGCCGCCATCCAAGACTTCATGAAAATTCTGGAAACCCGGGTGGGGATTGACGAGGTGGAATTATTCCCGGTGAAGGTTCAAGGCGCCGAAGCGCCAGCGGAGATTATCGAAGCCATTGAGGAAGTTTCCAGAAGGGATGAACACGATGTACTGGTCCTGACCCGGGGCGGGGGGAGCCTGGAAGACCTAGCCGCTTTCAACGACGAAGGCGTGGTGAGGGCCCTGGCCGACTGCGCCATTCCCACCATTTGCGCGGTTGGCCATGAGGTGGACTTCAGCCTTTGCGATTTCGTGGCCGACCGTCGGGAGCCCACCCCCACCGCCGCGGCGGCCCATTTGGCCCCCGGCAAGGATGAGGTGGAGGAACAACTGCAGTACCTCCAACACCGGCTTCGGGAGGCCCTCGAAAACCTCCTGGATGGTAAAAAGCGCGATCTACAGGAACTCCTGAAAACCCTCAAAAGCCGCCGCCCTGACCTTTTACTCGACCAGGCCCGGCAGGACCTGGACCGCCGGGTGGATGATCTCCAGGAAGCCTTGAGGCAATCGCTTCAAGACAAGCAACTACAGCTCCAGCGCCTGGCCGATTTTCTTTCCCGGGCCACGCCCCTCCAAATGATGAAACCCTTCCGCGAAAAACTCAAAGGCTTGGAGGCCCAACTTCAGGCCTATCATCCCCACGGCCCCTTGAAGCGCGGCTACGCCATTGTCACGCTCAAAGAAAGCGCTTCCGTCCTGCGGAATGCCGCGCAAGTGAAAAAAGGCGACCGTCTTCACATCCAAATTCAGAAGGGCACTGTGGAATCAGAAGTCGTTTCCAAGCAAGATGAAGTAGAGCACTCTTAATTCGGTTACACTATCCCGTCCTTAGAATCCCTATCCGTGGAGGAAACATGAAAAGCTTGAATCTTGTCCTTTTCCGGTCGATGCTGGCGGCGGTTTTCCTATTCGTCGCCGGAGCCTACGCGGAGGACACGACACCTTTGGGCCACTATAAAAACTTCAAGACCGCCCTCTATATCACGGTCGGCTCCACCAAATCCTTTTCCGATTCCAAACGCTTAGAGCAGGAATTCAACCGGGCCATGGGCCAGGTGAAGTTCGACAAGGTCTACCTGGAAGTCTACCGGGACAAGAACTTCTGCGACGAGAGTGCCCTCGACGGCATTAAGAAATTCTTCAACGACCACGGGGTGGAAGTTTGGGGCGGCATCACCCTTTCGGCGGGGGGCGGCAAGGGCGGGCAGTTCGGCACCTTCGACTTCGCGAAACCGGCCGACCGGGCCGAGTGCAAGAAGGCCGTGGAAATAGCGGCCCGGCACTTCGACCACGTCATCCTGGACGACTTCTTCTTTTACACCAGCAAATCCGACGCGGATATCAAGGCCAAGGGCAAGCGGTCCTGGACCGAATACCGTCTGGACGCCATGCGCGATGCCGCCAAGAACCTGGTATTGGGGCCCGCCCGCAAGATCAACCCCAAGATCAAGATGATCATCAAGTATCCCAACTGGTATGAGCATTTCCAGGGCCTGGGCTACGACCTGGACCAGGAAGCCAAGATGTTCGACTACATCTACACCGGCACTGAGACGCGGGACCCCTATATCACCGACCAGCTTTTGCAACAGTACGAGAGCTACGAGATCTTCCGCTATTTCAGCAACATCCGCCCCGACGGCGGCAACCTGGGGGGCTGGGTGGATACTTATAGCACGCGCTACGTGGACCGCTATCCCGAGCAGTTATGGGACACCCTCTTCGCCAAGGCGCCGGAAATCACCCTGTTCAACTGGTATCCCGCCGCCGAATCCAAGGGAGTGGAGCCGGGCGACCGCGACCCATGGAAGAACCTGGATACGACCTTTAATTGGGATGAGATGGTGAAAAGTTTCAAGCCGATGGGGGATGACAAGGCCCCGGCGGGTTGGGGCCGGGTGGCGGGATATGCCCTGGAAAAGATCGACCAGGTTTTGGGCAAGCTCGGAAAGCCCATCGGTATTGCCAGCTATAAGCCCTACCAGTCAACGGGCGAGGACTTCCTCCACAACTACCTGGGCAATTGCGGCATTCCCATCGAGCTCTATCCCGAATATCCCAAGGGCGCCAATACCATCCTGCTCACGGAATCCGCGAAGTTCGACCCGCAGATCGTTTCCAAGATCAAGAAGAGCCTGACAGAAGGGAAGAACGTCTTTATCACTTCGGGATTGTTGGGGGCCCTGCAGGACAAGGGCATCCGGGACATCATTGAAGCCGAACCCACAGGCCGGATCGTTTCCATCCATGATTTCGTCAATGGGTTCGGGGCGGGGAACGGCACCTACCTGAACGATCCCAAACAGGACAATCCTTCCATCCTGTTTCCGGAAATCCGCTTCTTCACCAATGACGCCTGGGGCATCATCCGGGGTGTGGCTTCAGCCAAGGGTTTTCCAATCGTCTTGATGAACCATTATTCGAAGGGGATCATTTATATCCTGACGATCCCGGAAAACATCTCCGACCTTTACAACATGCCTCGGGAGGTTTTGGCCTCCATCAAGGGCTATTTACAGCAGGATTTCCCGGTGCGGATTGACTCGCCCGCCCAGGTGGCCTTGTTCGCCTACGATAACAACAGCTTCGTGGTCGAATCCTTCCGCCCCGAACCTTGCGACGTGACCATTACGCTTCCCGTTGCGGATGCAAAGGTTAAGGATGTCGTAACCAATGAATCCTTGTCGCCTTTGCCCCAACCCACGCCCGATCCGAACAACTGGTGGGCCCGGCAGAATCCCCCGGCGCCTAAGTCCGACTTCAAAGTTCAAATTCCACCGCATTCATATCGGGTTTTTGTGATCGATAAATAATTTTTGAGATTTTATGACAAAAGAAACCATGTTCATCCAAATGGCAATTCAAACAGTTTTACCAGCTATAGCGGCATTTTTTGCAATTCGAGTAATAAGAACAAGAAAGTATAAAAATTACATAATCAAATATTCATTTTCGTATCCTTCGTGGGATGAAAAGGATATTAAAAGGTCGATTGCTTATTGGGAAAGTCGGGATTTTAGCTGCACAAGTTTAAGTGATCAAATATCCGGCACGCGGGGGTCCGAACAAGGAAATTTACATTCAAATGATATGACGAAATTAATTTGTGTTTTGAGGGTGATAAAAACAACTTCTGGCAAAATTTCAAGCGAAATGCACTTGGATGGGCGGTTCCAATATATTACTGAATGGAATAAGCTGGATTTCGTTTTGGAACAACTTCAATTCAAACGATACTTGTTGGGCAAAGGAGAAGCGGAATTTGTTTCCGAGTACTGGAAAGTTAGAAAATTTAAGAAAGGCTCCCTCCCGTTATTTGGGAAAAAATCGACTTTTGCGTTCTGGAAACGAAAAATTGAATCTTTGGCGGATGGAGAAATTTTGCCGGTGTTTGAAGTGGATTTGTCACAAGACTTGATTAAAAACTAATGTAAAATAGCGTGTTGCTAATCATCTCGAGGTTTCAAATGGCTCCCAACAAATCAACCTTTGAAGACTCACTCTCCAAACTCGAATCCATCGTCGAAAAGATGGAATCGGGAGACCTCAAACTTGAGGATTCTTTGAAGTTGTTCGAAGAGGGGATGAAACTGACCGCCGAATGCAACCAGCGCTTAAATGAGATCGAAAAGAAGGTCAAAACCCTCCTCAAGACGGCTACGGCCAAATCCAAAGACGACGAATCCAAGGCCTAAACCGGATGTCCTTTTCTTTGAAGTCCTACCTCGAACAAAAACGCCTTTTGGTGGACCGGGCGCTGCACCAGGTTTTTAAAGACGGCTCCGATTGCCCCAAATCCCTCTGGGACAGCATGAAATACAGCCTGTTCGCCGGGGGCAAACGTCTTCGGCCCGTTCTATGCCTTGCCTCCGCCGAGGCGGTTGGATTGCCCCAGAAAGAAGCCCTGCGCATCGCCTGCTCCCTTGAACTCATCCACACCTACAGCCTCATCCATGACGACCTGCCGGCCCTGGACAACGACGACTATCGTCGGGGCCGTAAGACCAACCATAAGGTCTTCGGGGAAGCGATGGCCATTTTGGCCGGGGATGGGCTTTTGACCTATGCCTTCGAATGGGTCTCCAACCCCGTTGGTTACGGTGGCCGCTTTCGCAAGAACCTGCCCCAAGTGGTTTATGAATTGGGCCATTACGCCGGCTATCCCGGCATGGTGGGCGGGCAGGTGGACGACGTTCTTGCCGAAAGACAGAAGCCTACATTGCCCAAGGTGCTTTCCATTCACCGCCGTAAAACGGGGGCGCTTTTGCTTTCCAGCGTGCGGCTTCCGGCCGTCCTAGCCGGGGTGCCTCGTCCAAAGCTCAAGGCGGTTACCGACTTCGGTTGGGCGGCCGGACTGGCTTTCCAGGTCGTGGACGATATCCTCAATGAAACGGGCGACAGCAAGGCCCTGGGTAAAAAGGCGGGCAGTGACCGCGAACGCGGCAAGATGACCTATCCTTCCGCCATCGGTTTGGAGAAATCCAAGAGGGAAGTGGCCCGGCTGACCCAAAAAGCGGTCGCGGCGTTGAGGCCCTTCGGCGCGAAGGCCCGGCCCCTGGCCGAGCTGGCCAATTACATGGCAGGAAGGACGAATTAACCGCGTGAAAAGGCTCGACCAGAGGGGAACCTTCAAGATTTTATATGTGACAAGCCTGGCTTGGGCCGTTGCGCAGGGTTTGAAGGTTTTGATATATTACGTCCGCAACCGGAAGTTCAATTTCCGGCTTTTTGTGGGTACGGGAGGCATGCCAAGTTCCCATTCCGCCTATGTTTGCAGCCTGGCGACGGCGCTTGGGATCGAGACAGGCTGGGATTCACCGGTTTTTCTGCTCTCCGTTGGAATGGCCATCGTCATCATGACCGACGCGGCGGGTGTGCGCAGGGCGGCGGGCCAACAGGCCAAAATCCTCAATGAAATTATGGAAGATTTGAACCGATCCAAGCCGGTTCCCCAACAACGGTTGAAGGAACTGCTGGGGCACACGCCGGTCCAAGTCATTGTTGGAGCTTTTCTGGGTATCGCCATTGCGGCGGTTTTTTACGCCCTGGCGGGATTGAAGTAATTTGAAATTTTGAATTCTTAATTTTTAATTGTTGAGAATTTCCCGTATTGGGAAATTTCCATAATTTAAAATTCAAAATTAAAAATTCGGCGAAGTCGGAGATTCAATGTACGAATATCTCGATAAAATCCAAACCCCGGCCCATCTTCGGGCCCTCCCGGTAGAGGCCCTGCCCAAGGTAGCGGAGGAACTTCGCGACTTTTTAGTGACTTCGGTCGCCCAAACCGGCGGGCACCTGGGTTCCAGCATGGGCGCGGTCGAGCTGACCCTGGCCATGCACTACGTTTACGACACCCCCCAGGACCGCATCGTTTGGGACGTGGGGCATCAGGCCTACGGCCACAAGGCCATCACGGGCCGCCGGGACAAATTCCCGACCCTGCGCCAGTTCCAAGGCCTGTGCGGTTTCCCCAAGCGCAACGAGAGCGAATACGACACCTTCGCCGTGGGCCACGCGGGTACGGCCCTTTCGGCGGCCTTCGGCATGGCCATGGCCCGGGACATGCAAAAGAAGAATTTCCACGTCCTCGCGGTGGTGGGCGACGCGGCGATCCCGAACGGCCTTTCCATGGAAGCCCTCAACAACATCGGCGACCACCCGGACCTGAACCTGACCGTCATCCTCAACGACAACGAAATGTCCATCGCCCCCAGCGTGGGGGCCATGACCAGCTACCTGAACAAGATTTTGGCGGGGAAGTCCTACAACGAAGCCAAGACCCACGTGGAGCGCTTCATCAACGGCATCCCGAAAGTCGGGCACCAGATGCTGCAGATGACCCACCACGCCGAGGAGGCCCTGAAAGGTTTCATGACCCCCGGCACCCTTTTTGAGGAACTGGGCCTGCGCTATTACGGTCCCATTGACGGCCACGATATCCGCACGCTGGTGGAGATCTTCAAGAAGGTCAAACAGCTCAAGGGCCCCATCATGCTGCACGTGGTCACCCAGAAGGGGAAGGGCTACGGTCCCGCCGAGGAAAACCCGGAGAAGTACCACGGCGTGACGGTGTTCGACAAGGAAACGGGCAAGAGCATGGCGGTCACCGTGCCTGGCGCGGCCCCGGCCTATACCAAGGTCTTCGGCGACGCCATGATCGAACTGGCCAAGGACCACAAGAACCTGGTGGGCATCACCGCGGCCATGCCCGACGGGACGGGACTCAAGGGGTTCGCCGCCGCCTTCCCCGACCGCACTATCGACGTGGGCATCGCCGAGGGGCACGGCGTCTGCATGGCGGCCGGCCTGGCCTGCGAGGGCATCAAACCCGTGGTGGCCATCTATTCCACCTTCCTCCAGAGGGCTTACGACCAGATCATCCACGACGTGGCCCTGCAGAAACTGCCCGTGGTCTTCGCGCTCGACCGCGGGGGGCTTGTGGGCGAGGACGGCGAAACCCACCAGGGCGTTTACGACCTCTCCTACCTGCGCTGCGTGCCCAACCTCACGGTCATGGCGCCGTCGGACGAGAACGAATTGAGGAACATGCTTTACACCGCCGTGGAGCACAACGGCCCCATCGCCTTGCGCTACCCGCGCGGCAACGGCGAAGGCGTGAAGATCGAGGAAGGGTTCAAGAAGCTGGAGATCGGAAAGGGCGAGCTGGTGCAGGAAGGGAAGGACTACGCCCTTTTGGCCGTGGGCCGCATGGTGGGCGTGGCCAAGATTGTCCGGGAGGCCTTGAAAAAAGAGGGCCTGGAAGGCGCGGTCGCCAATATGCGCTTCGTGAAGCCCTTGGACGAGAAACTGCTCCTTTCCATCGCGGCCAAAACCAAGGTTTTGGTGACGCTGGAGGAAAACGCCGTCATCGGGGGTTTCGGCAGCGCCGTTCTAGAGGCCCTGCAACGGCAAGGCGTCACCGACTGCGCGGTAAAATGCCTGGGCATCCCCGATCGTTTCATCGAACACGGCAAGCCCCAGTTGCAGAGGGAAATGTGCGGGTTGGAGCCGGCCCAGGTGGCCGAAACCGTGCGCAAGATGCTCAAGGATCATCAGCCTTACATGCTGGGCGTCGTTTCCTAGGCTAAAGAAACGGCATATAAACCACAGAGGGCACAGAGTACACAGAGTGAGGCTCAAGAATTGATGATGAAACAATTTGGATCTTTGGCATTACTCTGTGTCCTCCGTGTACTCTGTGGTTCAAAGGTTGTTTTGAGGGTTTATGCAGTTTAACCGCCGAATCGTCACTTTTCTCGTCTTGGACGCCGTGGTCCTCCTTGGCCTTATGGGGGTTTTCGCGGCGGTCAACCACGCCTTTGTGCCCGCCGGAAAGCCGCAGGATCCGCTGGTTTACGGCGTCCAGGTCACCCCGACCGTCAACGCCATCCCCCAGACCCTGGCGGTCCACCATCCCTCCGGGGACATCCAGGAAGCCACGGATGCCGACGCCATCGACCCGAAGAGGCTCATTTCCAAAAACGTCAAGGTGACCGTCCACACCGTGGTCATGGGTGAGAACTACTGGACCATCGCCAAGAACAACAATATCGACCTGCCGACCCTCATCGGGGCCAATCCCAACATGCCTTTCAAGGCCCACATCAAGCAGGCCCTGAATATCCTCTCGGCCAGGGGAGTCCTCCACGCGGTAGCCAAGGGCGAGGACATCGCCAAGATCGCCGAGGACTATGGGGTGGACGCGAAACTCTTGAAGAAGCAGAACAACATCCATTGGTGGCACGGCCTGCGCGAGGGGGACGTGGTTTTCATCCCCGGCGCGAAGCCCCAGCTGATGGTCAAGGAATGGAAGGACTATTACGCCCGACGGGGGATTTTTGGCGACCCCCTGGGGCATTGGGAGAAGATCAATTCACCCTTCGGGGTCCGGGTGGACCCCCTCACGGGCGACACCCGCCATCATGGCGGAGTGGATTTGCACGCCAAATACGGCGACCCGGTTTACGCGGCGGCCGGCGGCAAGGTGGTTTTCACGGGAGTCTCGGGCGGATACGGCAACCTGATCGTCGTGGCGCACGGCAAGGGCCTGCAAACCTACTACGGCCATCTTTCGAAGATCTACGCCAAGGTGGGGCAGAGGGTCCACCGGGGAAGCCTGATCGGCCGGGTGGGCGCCACGGGCCGCGTCACGGGGCCGCATTTGCATTTTGAGATCCGCAAAAACGGCAAGGCGCAAGACCCGCTGCTTTATATTTAGAGACGGTAACAAAACCCTTTTAACCACAGAGACACAGGGGCACAGCTTTTAAATTCTTGCCGGTTTTTCAGCGTTTTGGATTTTTGGCCGTGTCTCCGCGCCTCTGTGGTTAAAAGAGGTTTTGCTGAAGTTTTTTCGAAATAACCAACCTGTACCCGCTATCAAAGCAACAAATCCAAGGATTTTGTAACTAACTTGGGTCATATTGGCCCCCAAGTCTTTGCGGCATACTTTGATCTTTCCGATTTTTACGGAGGGGTCATGGCCAAGCGCAAAGGGCGCGTGGAAGTGGATGCCAACCGCTGTAAGGCCTGCGGCCTTTGCGTGGAATTCTGCCCCAAGGATTGTTTTGAGGCGGCGGAAGGGCTGAATCCGCTCGGAGTCGTCCCCATGCGCTACCGGGCGGACTCGGACTGCACCGCCTGCGGGAACTGCGGCTTGATGTGCCCCGACCAGGCCCTCAAAATCTGGGTCTTTGAGGAATCCCCCGCCGGGCAGGCCCTCCGATGACCCGCACCTTGATCAAGGGCAACGAGGCGATCACTGAGGCGGCCCTGGCCGCCGGGTGCCGGTTTTACGCAGGCTACCCCATCACCCCCCAGAACGAGATCCCGTCTTCCATGGCCCGCCGCATGCCCCAGGAAGGGGGCGTCTTCATCCAGGCGGAAAGCGAGATGGCCGCCATCAACCTGTGCTTCGGGGCCTCGGTGGCCGGCGCCCGCGCCATGACCTCCACATCCTCCCCCGGTTTCAGCCTGATGCAGGAGGCCGTTTCCTACCTGGCGGGCTGCGAGATTCCCTGCGTGCTGGTGAACGTCATGCGGGGAGGGCCGGGGCTGGGCAACATCCAGCCCTCCCAGGCCGATTACTTCCAGGCCGTGAAGGGGGGAGGCCATGGCGATTACCATTGCCTGGTCCTGGCCCCGGCCACGGTGGAAGAGGCCTACATCTTCACCCAAAGGGCCTTCGACCTGGCCGACCAATACCGAAACCCGGTTATCCTGCTGGTGGACGGGCTTTTGGGCCAACTGATGGAGCCGGTGGACCTGGTCCCCATCCGCCCTCCTTCCATTCCCCCGCGCGATTGGAAACTGGACGGCGCCAAGGGGCGCCAACGCCGGTTCATCCGATCCCTCCTCATGGTGGAGGGCGTACTTGAAAAACATAATTACGATTTAGCCCAAAAATACCACTCCATGGCCGGGGAAGCGCTTTGGGAGTCGGACCCCCACGATGACGCCGAACTACTGGTGGTGGCTTATGGCACTTCTTCCCGGGCCGCCAAGGCCGCGGTGCGCGAGGCCCGGCTGAAAGGGCTGAGGGTCGAATGGTTCCGCCCCCAGACCCTTTGGCCCTTTCCGTCTGAGCCCTTGAGGGAGGCCGCCCGGCACGCCGGGCGGGTGCTCGTGGTCGAGATGAGCCTGGGGCAAATGGTGGAAGACGTGCGCTTGGCCGTGGAAGGCTCGGTCCCCGTGGAGTTTTTCGGCCGGCCCGGCGGCGCCGTGCCGACCCCGAGCGAGATACTGGCGGCCATTGAGAAAGCCTTGGGGAGAAAGGCCTTCGTATGAGCCGATTTTCAAATCAAAAAATAAATATAGAAATCGGTACGATACCGGCCTCTTTTAAGAAAAGTCCAGAAGGCAGGCCGGCATGAAACTCGCCAACCCTTGTCCCGAATCCCTCACCGAAGTCCAAAACAGCTATTGCGCGGGCTGCGGCCACGGGGTGGCGCACCGGCTGGTGGCCGAGGTCCTGGATGAGATGGGGGCGCGGGAGAAGACCGTGGGTGTGGCGCCCGTGGGCTGCGCGGTTTTCGCCTACGACTACTGGAACTTCGACGTGACCGAGGCGCCCCACGGCCGCACGCCCTGCGTGGCCGCCGGCATCAAGCGGGTCCTGCCCGACCGGGTGGTTTTCAGCTACCAGGGGGACGGGGACCTGGCTTCCATCGGCATGGGCGAGATCATCCATACCGCCAACCGGGGGGACAACATCACGGTGGTCTTCATCAACAACGCCAATTACGGCATGACGGGCGGGCAAATGGCGCCCACCACGCCCCTGGGCATGAAAACCGCCACCACGCCCCTGGGACGAACGGCGGGGGAGGGCCATCCGATCCGCATCCCGGAACTCCTGAACGCCCTCGAAGCACCCGTGTACCTGGACCGCCAGTCGCTCCATGACCCCGCGCACGTTCGAAAGGCCAAGAATTCCATCAAAAAAGCCTTCCGACTCCAGGTGGAGGGCCGGGGTTTCACCCTGGTGGAATTGCTGTCGACTTGCCCGTCCAACTGGGGCATGACCCCCGCGGAAGCCACCCAGTGGGTGGGGGAACAGATGGTGAAGACTTTTCCGTTGGGTGTGGTCCGTGACAAATCTTAAAAGGCTTTCACCACAGAGTACACGGAGTACACAGAGTTAAATAAAAATTTGAGAATTGGTTTAAAAATCATAATTCCTGTTGTTTCTGTACTCTGTGAACTCTGTGTACTCTGTGGTTCAATTTTTGTTTCAGTCTTTGGAGGTAGTTCGTGAGGGAAGAATTCCATTTCCGGGGATCGGGCGGGCAGGGCATCCTGCTGATGGGGCTTGTGTTGGCCCATTCGGCGCTGAAGGAAGGCCTGCATGTTTCCTGGATACCCTCCTACGGCGCCGAACGCCGGGGCGGGCCTTCCTTCTGCGCGGTCACGGTCTCGGACGAACCGGTGGATTGCCCGGTGACGGACCAACCGACCTTGCTTTTCACCATGGACCAGCGCGCCGCCCGCGCCTATGTTCCCGCCTTGCGCCCGGGCGCTGTGCTGGTTTACAACTCCTCGCTGGTTTCCGAAGTCCCGGCCGGGGATTTCACGGCCTACGGCGTGGACGCGTCGAACCTGGCCGCCGAGGCCGGCCTGGCGCCGACGGCCAACATGGTGGCGCTCGGGGCTATCCTGGCCGTCAAACCGGTGGTGAACCTGGCCGCCATCACCCTGGCCCTTCCGGTGGCCCTCGGTGCCCGCAAAAGCCACCTGGCACCGGCGAATTTCGGGGCCCTCCAGGTCGGCTATAAATCGGTCCGTCCCGTTTCCCCCGCCGCACGATAAACTCCCGGGGCTTCAACTTCCAACGCCCAAGAAGGCTGGAAAAAATAACCGCCACAACCGTATGTTTTGATTCAGTCTATTTTTTCCAGAAAATCGCCGCAGGTTTCGGTAGTGGGTCAGTTGGATTGCCACTCGTTCTCCCCCTCTGAAAGAGGGGGACTAAGGGGGAGTTAGACTTATCATTTCGCTCGGGAAAAGGCTAATACCCCCCTCCCAACGGCGCTCATAGGGGAAACCCCCTATGTACCCAAAAAACCAAAAGACCCCTTTTTCAAAGGGGGAGTTAATTCAAACTGACCCTTTACCCAGGTTTCCCTCGAAATGCCGTTTTACTTCCGTGAACGCGCCTTCCTAACACTTGCGCGCGCTTTTCTCCCCTTTTTATCAAGCGGGGAAGGGTTGCCTGTGAAATGCCCTTCGAAATTCGCGTTAAATGTGTTACAAATGAGGACCGATGGACCCAAGATTTGTCAAAGATAAAGGAACCGAAACCTACACCGGCAACGAGCTGATCCTCAAAGGCGGCTTGGAGGCAGGGATGAACCTGCTCACCGGCTATCCCGGCTCTCCCGTGGCGGACGTTTTCGAGGCCGCCGCCAATGCCACCCCCTACCTCAAAGAGCACGGTATCCTCGCCCAAATCGCCAATAATGAGGCCCTCTCGGCCGCGCGCCTCAACGGCGCCCAAATGGCGGGGTTAAGGGCCGTCACGGTCATGAAATCCGTAGGTTTCCACGTGGCCGCCGACGCACTGGTGGCCGCCTCCCTGGCCAAAAAGGGCCATCAGGGGGCGGGGGTCATCGTCATCGGCGACGACCCCTGGAGCGACACCACCCAGGTGCCGGTGGATTCCCGCCGCCTTTCCGACCACCTTTTTATCCCCGTGATGGAGCCCGCGACCTTCCAGGAAATCAAGGATTGGATGAAGGTGGCCTTCGAGCTTTCCGAGGAAGCCGACCTTTTCATTGCCTACCTGCTCATCACCTACACCGCCGAGGGCGGGGGAAGCGTGGAGGTTTACCCCAACCAGCCTCCCAAGGGTTTTACGACCCTGAACAAAGCAACCATCGACAGTTCCACCTTCGACATCACTCACAATATCGTCCTGCCGCCCCATACCGTGCCCCTGGAACAGGAAGCCCTGGAAGTCAAATTCCCCCGGCTCCTGGCCGCGGCCCGCAAGAAGGGCATCAACCAGCTCTTGTCCGCCAAGGGCAAGGCGCCCTTCGCCTTCATCACCGCCGGGGCCAGCTACACCTACTTGGAACAGGCCCTTTCCGAATTCGGCCTGACCGGCAAATTCCCCATCCTCAAACTCGGCATGACCTATCCGGTGGACCCGGAAGCGGTCCAGGAAGCCCTGAAGTACACCAACACCCTCATCGTGGTGGAAGAGAAGCGCCGCTTCATCGAAAGTCAGGTGCGCAACATCGTCATGGACCTTTACCAATCCGGAAAGATTAAAGAAATGCCCCAGGTCTGGGGAAAGACCTTCCCGGATAACTTGACCCCCTTCCAAGCCGACCAGGGCCTGAGCCCGGCGGTCGTGATGAAGACCCTGGCCCCCTTGCTCGCCAAGTTCGAGGTTTCGACCTCGAAGGTAAAAAAAGAAATCCAATTCATGGAAAGCCTGGGGAACTTCGAAGTCGACATCCCCAAGCGCACGCCTTCCTTCTGCCCGGGCTGTCCGCACCGCGACTCTTCGTCGGTTTTCCTCCAATTGGTGGCGGACTTCAAGGACAAGGAGTACATGAGGAAAAAGTACAAGCGGGAGCCCCTGGACATCCTCTTCCACGGCGACGCGGGCTGTTACGTCCTCCTCTTCATGCCCCCCAACGGGCCTTTAATGCACAACTATATCGGCATGGGCCTGGGCGGCGGCACGGGCGCGGGCCTTTCGCCTTTTTCCACCAACAAGTCGGTCTGCTTCATCGGCGATTCCACCTTCTTCCATTCGGGCCTGGCCGAAATCTCGGACTCCATCAAGAACAACCAGGACGTGCTCTACGTGGTCCTGGACAACAAAACCACCGCCATGACCGGCCACCAGCCCCACCCGGGCATGGAAAAAGACCTCATGGGCAACCCCACCTTCGGGCAGGACATCGAAAAGGTGCTCCACGGCCTGACGGCGGGGGAGGATGTCTCCATCGCGCGGGTGAACCCCGAACTGCGGGACGATTACCGCGAAATCCTGGAAGAAATGATCCTCGAACCGGGCGTGAAATTCGTGATCGCCGACAAGGAATGCGGCATCACCTACCACCGCCGCAAAAGGCAGGAAGTGAGCCGCCAGAAGGCCAAACGGGGTTATTTGCCCGTGCAGAAGCGCATCAACGTGAACGACCATACCTGCGAATATTGCCTGGAATGCACCCGGCTTACCGGTTGCCCGGGCCTGGCCATCGAGGACACCCTCTATGGCCCCAAGATGTCCACCGACCTCTCGTATTGCGTGTCCGACATGGCCTGCACCCGCATCAAGGCCTGCCCGGCCTTTGAGGAACTCACCATCATCCGTACGCATAAGTCCGCGGCCCCCAACCTGCCCGACCCTTCCCAGATCCCCGTGCCCGAACCCTACAAGTTCGACGAGGATTGGCGGGGTTATATCGCCGGCGTGGGCGGCATGGGCATCGGCAGCTCCACGGCCGTTTTGGTGCGGGCCGCCATGAAGCACGGCTACCACGTGACCTTCTGTGACAAGAAGGGAATCGCCATCCGCAACGGCGGCGTCTATTCCATGATCACCTTCTCCAAGAAAAAGAAGGTGGTGGCCCCCTTGATGCCCCAGGGCAAGGCCGACCTGCTCTTGGGGCTGGATATCCTGGAAGCGGCCCGGGGCGTCGACCCGCGCATGCAAGCCCGTATCGGCTCCAAGGAATACACCCATTCGGTGGTCAATACCCATAAGACCCATACCATCCTGTCCCTCATGGGCTTGGACGATTTCAACCCCACCCAGTTGGGCGAGATCTTTAAAAAATACACCAAGGATTACGTGGGCGCCGACATGAGCAAGATCGCCGAGGACTACCTGGGCAACAAGGTGTTCGTGAACATCCTGCTCCTGGGCGTGGCCTTTCAGCGGGGCCTGCTGCCCCTGACCCTGCATGAGATCACCGACGCCATCAAGGACAACTTCAGCCCCAGCGCGGCCAAGCACAACATCGACGCCTTCCACTTGGGGCGGGATTTGGCCGTGCACCCCGAGAAATACCAGGCGGAAGTGCGCATGAGCTTCCAGGAAATGATGATGAAAAAAGCCTCGCTCCTGGGCGGTCGCCGGGCCAGCGCCTACCTTTCCATGGCGGGGGATTTCCTCCAGGCCTGGGAAGGGGACGAGGAAACCCGCGTAC
>Ga0335085_10002431_pt1 | contig 34807 bp, 36 predicted proteins | sample Lox_Sample_45_FD_206712 | JGI IMG/M metagenome (GOLD analysis project Ga0335085, IMG submission 206712) | Soil microbial communities from Loxahatchee National Wildlife Refuge, Florida, United States - Lox_Sample_4.5 | ecosystem: Environmental > Terrestrial > Soil > Wetlands | place: USA... | reverse complement strand
CCTACCGCACCCTCACCCAGCACGCCTTCCTCGCCGACGACGACTACGAAGCGTGGCTGCGCGACTACTACGCCGCGACGCTCCTTCCCGCCGCCCGCAGGTGAGCAGGGATGCCGGCCGCGCCTACGCGGCTTCGATCCCGGCCTCGTCGACCACGCGCGCGTCGAGTCGCTCCTCGAGCGCCCGGCGCAGGTCCTCGCCGGACACGTTGGCCGGGAAGCGCGGCGGCCGCGCCTCGAGGCGCACGACCTTCACGGTGGGATCCCAGGCGCCGTAGCAGCGCGCGTAGCACTCGGCTTCGGTCAACGGTCTGAGCCGACGCACGGTCCGAGGGTACGGACCGCCCCGGACGACATCTGCCACGATGGCCGCATGGAGGCCCGTGCGAAGGAGTTCCGCTACGCGATCGCGCTCGGCGCCGACGGCGCGGTCAGCACCGAGAACGGCGCGACGCTCGTGCCGGGCGCCGACTGGACGCCCGAGCATCTGCTGCTCGCGGCGCTCGTGCGCTGCACGCTGAAGAGCCTGCGCCACCACGCCGACCGCGCCGGCGTCGCTCTCGGCGGTGCGATCGGCGGCGCGTCGGCCCGCGTGACGAAGCGCGAGAGCGACGGGCGCTTCGCCGCCGTCGAGACGACCGTCGAGCTGTCGGTGCAGCTCGACCCGGAGCCCGACGGCGAGAAGGTGGCCGCGCTGCTCGCGAAGGCGGAGCGCGACTGCTTCGTCGGCGCGTCGCTGACCGCGGAGCCGGCGTACCGCTGGGTCGTGAACGGGCGGCGCCCGGGCCTCTAGCTCTGCTCGAGCGGCGCCATCGTCAGGCCGGCGGCGCGCAGCTCCTCCCAGTACAGCTCGGCCTGTTCGCGGTGCCCGGACCAGACCGTCGCCTTGCCCGAGCTGTGGATCGCGTTGGCGAGCGCCATGCCCCGGTCGTAGCTGACTCCGGGGAGCGTGCTCGAGAGCGCGAACGCGACGCCCTCGAACGTGTTGTGGTTGTCGTTGAGGACGATCACGAGCCACGGACGGCCGAGACCCGTGCCGTCGCCGCGGTCGAGCCGCTCCTGCTCCCGCGGCGGCGTGATCGTCGTGCTCATGCGGCTCATCGTAGTGCGGTAGCGTCCGGTCGATGAGCACGGTCGCGCTCGACGTGGAAGCCGTCCGCGCCCGGTTCGCCGCGCTGCAGCGGCCGACGGCGCTGCTCGACGCGCCCGGCGGCACGCAGTGCCCCGACTCGGTGATCGACGCGATCGCCGCGTACCTTCGCGAGTCGAATGCGAACCTCGGCGGCGCGTTCGCGACGAGCCGCGAGTCCGACGCGCTCGTCGCACGCGCACGCGACGCGGCGGCGGCGTTCCTCGGCTGCGGCCCTCACGAGGCGATCTTCGGCGCGAACATGACGACGCTCAACTTCGCGCTGACGCGGACGATCGGGCGGACGCTGCGCGCGGGCGACGAGATCCTCGTCACGAAGCTCGACCACGACGGCAACGTCTCGCCGTGGCTCGAGCTCGCGCACGATCTCGGCCTCAAGGTCGGCTTCGTCGAGGTGCACGACGACACGACGCTCGACCTCACGGATCTCGAGTGGCAGCTGACGGAGCGGACGCGCGTCGTCGCGTTCCCGCTCGCGTCGAACGCGGTCGGCACGCGCGTCGACGCACGCCGCGTCGCCGAGCTCGCGCACGACGCGGGCGCGCTCGCGTGGGCCGACGCCGTGCACTACGCGCCGCACGGGCCGATCGACGTCGCCGATCTCGGCGTCGACGTGCTGCTCTGCTCGCCCTACAAGTTCTTCGGCCCGCACCTCGGGCTCGCGTTCGCGCGTGCGGAGCTGCTGGAGTCGTGGCGGCCGTACAAGGTGCGCCCCGCCCCGCTCGATCCGCTCGGCGCGCGCTTCGAGACGGGGACGCTTCCGCACGAGCAGCTCGCCGGCTTCGTCGCCGCGGTCGAGTACGTCGACTCGCTCGGCTGGCCGGCGATCCGGCAGCACGAGACCGCGCTCGGCCGGCGGTTCCTCGACAGGCTGCCAGAGCGCTGCACGCTGCACGGGCGCGAGACGATCGAGGGCCGCGTGCCGACGTTCGCGTTCACCGTCGACGGCCTCGCGCCGCGCGCGGTGGCGGAGGGGCTCGCCGCGCGCGGCATCGCCGTGTGGGACGGCGACTACTACGCGGTCGAGGCGATGCGGCGGCTCGGCCTCGCCGAGAGCGGCGGCGCCGTCCGCGCGGGCTTCGTCCACTACAACACCGCCGACGAGGTCGACCGGCTGGTCGCCGCGCTGGAGGAGCTGTGACCGACGTCGTCGAGCTGCTGCAGCACCTGATCCGCTTCGACACGACGAATCCGCCGGGGAACGAGACGGCGTGCGTCGAGCACGTGCGCGGACTGCTCGACGAGACGGGGATCGATTCGCACATCCTGGCGCGGGCGGACGACCGCCCGAACCTGATCGCGCGGATCGAGGGCCGCGGCGAGGCGCCCCCGCTGCTCCTCTATGGCCACGTCGACGTCGTCACCACCGCGGGCCAGCAGTGGGCGCACCCGCCGTTCGGCGGCGAGATCGCCGACGGGATGGTCTGGGGCCGCGGCGCGCTCGATATGAAGGGCGGCGTCGCCATGCTCGTCGACGCGTTCCTCCGCGCGCACGCCGACGGGCCGCCGCCCGGCGACCTCGTGCTCGCGGTGCTGAGCGACGAGGAGAACGGCGGCGAGTTCGGCGCGCGGTTCCTCGTCGAGGAGCATCCGGAGCTGTTCGAGGGCATCCGCCACGCGCTCGGCGAGTTCGGCGGCGCGACGACGCACATCGGCGGCCGCGCGTTCTACCCGATCCAGGTCTCCGAGAAGCAGATCTGCTGGCTGCGCGGCGTCGTCCGCGGCCCGGGCGGGCACGGCGCGATCGGCGTGCGCGGAAGCGCGATGGGCAAGCTCGGCCGGATCCTCACGACGCTCGACGAGGGCTCGCTCCCGATCCACGTCACGCCGCCGGCGCGTGCGTGGATCGAGGCGATGGCGGACGCGCTCCCCGACGACGAGGCGCGGCCGCTGCGCTCGCTCCTCGATCCGGCCTCGGCGGAGGAGACGCTCCGCGCCGCCGGCGACGAGCTGCGTCCGATCGAGCGCGCGCTGCGCAACACCGTCAGCGCCACGATCGTCCACGGCGGATCGAAGATCAACGTGATCCCGTCCGAGGTGGAGCTCGAGCTCGACGGGCGCGCGCTCCCCGGCTTCGGCCCCGACGACCTGATCCGCGAGCTCGGCGACCTCGTCGGGCCGGACCTCGAGCTCGAGCTCGTCCGCCACGACCCGGGACCGGCGGACATCGACCTCTCGTACCTGCCGACGCTGTCCTCGATCCTCCGCGAGCTCGACCCCGACGCGATTCCCGTGCCGATGATGCAGATCGGCGTCACCGACGGGCGCTTCTTCTCGCGGATCGGGATCCAGACGTACGGCTACCTCCCTCTGAACCTGCCGCAGGGCTTCGAGTTCGCGAAGCTCGTCCACGCCGCGGACGAGCGGGTGCCGGCCGACGCGGTCCGGTTCGGCGCGGAGGCCGTCTCCCGCGCGGTCGAGCGGTACCGCGGATGAGGCTGCTCGTCCTCGGCGGCACGGTTTTCCTCGGCCGCCACACCGTCGAGGCGGCGCTCGCCGGCGGGCACGAGGTCACGATCTTCACGCGCGGCAAGACGAACGCGGACCTCCACCCGGAGGTGGAGCACCTGACCGGAAACCGCGACGGCGACCTCGGCGCGCTCGCCGGGCGGGCCTGGGACGGCGTCGTCGACACGAGCGGCTACGTGCCCCGCGTCGTGCGCCGGTCGGCGGATCTGCTGCGCGGCTCGGTCGGCCGCTACGTCTTCGTCTCGAGCATCTCCGCCTACGCGGACCCGAGCCGGCCGCTCGAGGAGTCGTCGCCGCTCGCTCCGCTCGAGGATCCGTTCAGCGAGAACGTCGAGGCGGACTACGGCGCGCTGAAGGCGGCGTGCGAGCACGTCGTCGAGGAGCTGATGGGCGATCGCGGCACGAGCGTGCGGGCGGGCCTGATCGTCGGGCCGCACGATCCGACCGACCGCTTCACGTACTGGCCGCGCCGCCTCGCCGAGGGCGGTGACGTGCTCGCGCCCGGCGATCCGGCGGCGCCGGTGCAGTTCGTCGACGCGCGCGACCTCGGTGCCTGGCTCGTCCGGCTCGCCGAGAACGGGCCGGGCGGCGCCTTCAACGCGACCGGGCCGGCCGCTCCGCTCACGCTCGGCGGGCTGCTCGACGAGGCGAACGAGACGATCGGCGCGGGCGCGCGGTTCGTGTGGGTCGACGACGCGCAGCTCCTCGACGCCGGCGTCGGCCCGTGGATGGAGCTGCCGCTCTGGCGTCCCGGCGACGACTACGCGGGGATGATGCGCGCCGACAACCGCCGTGCGATCGAGGCGGGGCTCGGCTTCCGCTCCGTCGCGGAGACGGTGCGCGACACGCTCGCGTGGAGCCGCGAGGCGGGCGAGCAGCGGCCGACGCTGGCGCGCGAGCGAGAGCGCGAGCTCCTCGCCGGTGCCTGAGAAGGACGACTCCGGGACGCCGCTCGGGCGGAAGCTCGGCGCGAAGTCCGGCGTCGAGGTGCTCGTCCTGTTCACGACGCGGCGCGAGGAGCTCGAGCGGCGTTTCGCGGCGCTGAAGGCGACGCTCGCCCCGGCCGACGGGCTCTGGGTGGCCTGGCCGAAGAAGGCGGCGAAGCTCGACACGGACCTCGACTTCACCGCGGTGCAGGGGGTCGGCCTCACCCACGGCCTCGTCGACAACAAGACCGCGTCGATCGACGAGACGTGGCAGGCGATCCGCTTCGTCTACCGGACCGCCGATCGCTGACCGGCGCAGCTCTTGACGGTGACAGTCACCGTTAAGAAGCAACGGCCGCAGTGACAGGCGCTCGCCGCGGAGCGGCGACTCTCGCGCTCTTCACGGTGACAGGCACTGTTAAGAGAGGCGCCAGGTCCCGACGGGGCACGGGTGCGCGGGAGTCGGCTAGGCGGCGTTGTCGGCCTTCGCGGCCTTCGCCGCATTCGCCCAGCGCTCGTCGTGGCGGCGGATCCGGTCCGGCTCGCGGCCGCGCGTCTCGGCGATCGCAACCGTCAGCCGCTGGAACACGACGACGTCGACGACCGGGTGCCGCGTCGGCACGAGATCCGCGTCGCAGCCGAGCGCCCGCAGCGCCGCGACCGCCGCGTGCGCGCGCGCGGCGCCGCTCCCCTCGCCCTCGAGCACGAACGCGCGCACCGTCTCGTCGACCGCCGCGAGGTAGCCGTGCAGGAGCTGCTCGGTCTCGTACGCCTCGGCCGCGACCCACGCGCCCTCGCGGAGCTTCAGCACCGCCTCCTGCGCCGTCGGCCAGTCGCGCCCCGCGCCCGCGACGAGGAACCGCTCCTGCTCGTCGAACCCCGGCAGCGGCTCCTCGAGCGCGACCTCGACCGCGTCCGGGAGCCACGAGACGTCTTCCCCGCGCAGCGCCGCGATCGCCGCCACGGCGCAGGTATACGAGACCGTGTGGCACCAGCTCTCCTCGATCCCCGGCGCCGCGACAACCACCTCGTCGCAGAGCGCGGCGATCGGCCCGTTCGGGTTCCCCGTCACGAGCCACTTCGGGCCGGCCCACGCCTGCGCCGCCCCGAGCGTCAGCGGCGTCTCCGCCTCATGGGAGACGAGCACGAGCAGGTCGGCGTCCCGCACCGGCCGGAGGACGAGCTCGAGCGCCTGCACCGCCTCGCCGCCGGTCTGCGCCGCGTGGAACGACGTCCCGCAGCCGCAGAAGAGCAGCCGCGCGCCGTCCGGGAAACGCCGGTCGGTCGGCACCTGCGCGAGCCACTCGGGCTGGAGCGCGATGCCCCTCTTCGTCTGCTCTGCAGCCATCAACCCCGTCTATACCATCCGGCGGAGTGAGCACGTTCGAACGTCACGTCCTCGACAACGGCCTGCGCGTCCTCACCGCGAACCTCGAGCACGCCCAGTCCGTGACGTGCATGGTCATGCTCGCCGCCGGCTCGCGCTACGAGACGGCGGAGACGAACGGCATCGCGCACTTCTCCGAGCACATGTTCTTCAAGGGGACGGAGCGGCGGCCGACGGCGCGGGACATCGCCGGCGAGATCGACTCGATCGGCGGCGAGTTCAACGCGTTCACCGGCAAGGAGTACACCGCGTACTACGTGAAGTGTGCGGCCGAGCACCGCGACGTCGCGCTCGACGTGCTCGTCGACATGCTCCGCAACTCGCGCTTCGACGCCGAGGAGATCGAGCGCGAGAAGGGCGTCATCGTCGAGGAGATGAACATGTACTTCGACACGCCGCGCGACTACATCGGCGGCGTCTACGAGGAGCTGCTGTACGGCGACCAGCCGCTCGGCTGGGACATCATCGGCCGGCGCGAGACGGTGCGCGGCGCGCAGCGCGACACGTTCCTCGGTTACCTCGACCACTGGTACAGGCCGGCGCGGATGGTGATGGGGATCGCCGGGCGCACCGGCGACGACGCGCTCGAGCGCGTGCAGGCGCTGCTCGGCGACCTCGCGCCGGCGGACACGGGAGAGCCCGCGCCGACGCAGCCGTACGCAAACGGACGCGTCAAGGTCTTCACGAAGCAGTCCGACCAGGCGCACGTCTGCATCGGCGTGCACAGCCATCCGCTCGAGCACCCCGACCGCTACCCGCTGCAGCTGCTCGCCACCGTGCTCGGCGGCGGCATGTCGTCGCGACTCTTCACCGAGGTGCGCGAGCGGCGCGGCCTCGCGTACTACGTCTACGGCGTCAACCACAGCTACACGGACGCGGGCTCGCTCTACGCGCAGGCCGGCGTCGACATCAACCGGATCGACGAGGCGGTCGGGACGATCGCGTCCGAGCTGCGCAAGATCGCGGCGGAGCCGGTGCCCGCCGAGGAGCTCGAGAAGGCGCGCAACTTCGCGAAGGGGCGCTTCGTCCTCTCGCTCGAGAGCCCGCAGGGGCTCATCCTCTACGGGATGCGCAAGGAGGTGCTCGAGCGGCGCGTGCCCGACCCGGAGGAGATCCTCGCCGCGCTGGACGCCGTCACCGTGGAGGACGTGCAGCGCGTCGCGCAGGACGTGATCGCGGACGACCGGCTCCGGCTCGCGTTGATCGGCCCGTTCGAGGACGCGCAGCACTTCGACGCCCTGCTCGGCTGATAGCCGCTGGGCTGACGAAGCGCTGAAGGGTGGCCTCGGTCGGCGGTTCGGTCAGCACCTAAGCCCGAATCCGCCCGTCAGAGTGCTTTCGACCCGGCCGGGAAGCGTTCTTGTAGCACCGTTCGCGGACGGCGTCGAGTCTCCTACACGGAGATCGTCGCGAGGTCGGCCTCGAGCAGCGCCCGGTCCTCATCGTCGGCGATCGGCTCGCCGGCCGCCCGCGCGAGCGCGAGGTACTCGGCCGTCGCCGCCTCGTCGCCCGCTGTCGCCGACGCGCGCGCGAGCGCCTCGTACGCGAACGGGAGGTCCCAGTCCTCGAGCGCCTCCGGATAGGCCTCGCAGATCTCGAGGCACCGGCGCGCGTGCTGCAGCGCCGGCTCGGGCCGCCCGAGGACGGTGTAGACGCGCGAGCACTGCCACTCGCTGCGGGCCCGGTTCGCCGCCGTCCCCACCTGCCGCCAGTGGTAGGCCGACGCGTGCGCGCAGTGCACCATCTCGTCGTCGTCCTCCGTCGTGCGGTCGGTCTTCTCCATCAGCGTCCACGTCTTGTTGAAGAGGTCGGCGCCGAGGCGGCGCTCCGTCTCCGGGTCGAGCGACTCCGCCCGTGTCTCCATCACGGTCTCCTTCCCGTCGATCAGCGGCTGCAGCTGCTGCAGGATCACGTTCAGCTCCGCCGCGCGGATCGCGGTCCGGCGCTGGTGGTCGACGAGCGCGCGGCGCACCGCCGCCGGGTCGTCGGTGCGAACCAGGGTCGCGACGTCGTCGAGCGGCATCTCCAGCCGGCGAAGGCTCGCGATCGCCTGGGCCACTCCGGCCTGGTCCGGCGCGTAGTACCGATAGCCGGTGTCGTCGTCGACCGCGGCCGGCCGCAGCAGGCCGACCTCGTCGTAGTGGCGCAGCGCCTTCACGGTCAGGCCGGTCAGCCGCGAGAAGCGGCCGATCGGCAGCAGGTGATCCTGAAGCGACTCCACCGCCCCAGGATCCTGCCTCCCGCTACGGGAGAGTCAAGGGGCGCCGCCCTCGAGCGGCGCCCCTCGCCGTACGCCTCCTGGGAGCGTTCTCCCTATTCGACCTGGCCGAAGGCCTTGATCTCCGCCAGCTCCTGCTCCGAGAGCTCGCGCGGAACGTCGCCCCGCGCGACCTTCTCGGCCCGGACGTGCTCGTTGATGTCGCTGACGATCTCCGGGTTGGCGAGCGTCGTCGTGTCGCCGATCTCGGTGAAGTTCGAGATGCTCGCGATCACGCGGCGCATGATCTTGCCCGAACGGGTCTTGGGCATGTCCGGCACGATCCAGACGTTCTTCGGGCGTGCGATCTTCCCGATCTCCTTCTCGATCTGGGCCGAGACCTTCTGCGCGATCTCGTCGCTCGCCGCGTAGCCCGGCTTGAGCGAGACGTACATCTCGACCGCGCGGCCGCGGAGCTCGTCCATGACCGGAACCGCCGCCGCCTCTGCGATCTCGTCGACCTCGATCGCGGCCGACTCCAGCTCCTTCGTCCCGAGGCGGTGCCCCGCGACGTTGATGACGTCGTCGATCCGGCCGAGGATGCGGTAGTAGCCGTCCGCAGCCTGGACGGCGCCGTCGCCGGCGAGGAACGGCCAGTCGCGCCAGTCGGTGCTCTTCGGGTCGCGGTTGTACTTCGCGTAGTACGTGTCGATGAACCGCTGGTCCTGACCCCAGATCCCGAGCATCCGTCCCGGCCACGGGTTGCGCATGCAGATGTTGCCGGCCTTGCCGGAGCCCATCGGGACCTCGTCGCCGTTCTCGTCGAAGATGACGCCGTAGAGCCCGAGCACGGTCGGGCCGCAGCTCCCGGGCTTCATCTTCTCGAGCCCGGGCAGCGTCGAGCCGAGGAAGCCCCCCGTCTCGGTCAGCCACCAGGTGTCGGTGATCGACGCTTCGTCCTTGCCGACGGTGTGGAAGTACCAGCGCCAGACGTCGGGCTCGATCGGCTCGCCGACCGTCGTCATCGTCTTGAAGTGGTAGTTGTACTTCGCCGGCTCGTCGGGTCCGAGCTTGCGCAGCATCCGGATCGTCGTCGGCGCGGTGTGGAAGATCTCCACGCCGAGCTTCTCGGCGATCCGCCACGGCCGTCCCGGGTCGGGATAGGTGGGAACGCCTTCGTACATGACGCTCGTCGTCCCGAGCGAGAGCGGGCCGTAGACGATGTACGAGTGCCCGGTGATCCAGCCGATGTCGGCAAAGCACCAGTACATGTTGTCGGGATGGATGTCCTGGTAGTACTTCGAGGTGCCGGTGACGTAGGAGAGGTAGCCGCCGATCGAGTGCTGGGCGCCCTTCGGGCGACCGGTGGTGCCGCTCGTGTACATGAGGAACAGCGTCTCTTCGGCCGGCATCGAGACCGGCTCCACCTCATGCCCCTCGTAGTGCGGCAGCAGGTCGTCGACGAAGACGTCGCGGCCCTCCACCATCGGGCTCTCGGAGTGGTACTCGCCGGGGCGACGCCGGAAGACGAGCACCTTCTCGACCTCGGTCCCCTCCTTGTGGGCGGCCTCGATCGCCTCGTCGGCCTTCGCCTTGTGGTCGATCAGCTCGCCGTTGCGGTAGTAGGCGTCGATCGTGACGAGCACCGTGCTCTGTGCGTCCGCCATGCGGTGTCCACAGGCCGTGCCGCTGAACCCGCCGAACACCTCCGAGTGGATCGCGCCGATGCGGGCGCAGGCGAGCATCGCCACGGGGAGCTCGGGGACCATCGGCAGGTGGAACGTCACCCGGTCGCCCGTCTTGACGCCGGCGACGTCCCGCAGGAGCGCGGCAAACTCGTTCACCCGCCGGTGCAGCTCGGCGTACGTGATCTCCCGAGTCTCGTCCTCCTCGAGCTCCGGCACCCAGACGAGCGCGTTCTTGTCGCCCCGGGTCTCCAGATGCCGGTCGACGCAGTTGACGCACGCGTTCAGCCTGCCGCCGACCCACCACTTGAAGAACGGCGGGTTCGACGTGTCGAGGACCGTGTCCCACTTGCGGTCCCAGGTCAGCATCTCCGCGTACTCGACGAAGCAGTCCGGAAAGTGCTCCTCGGCGAAGCGCTGCCGGATGGCCGGGTCGTTTGCGTTCGCCTCGGCGACGATCCGGGGCGGCGGGTCGAAGTACTCCTCCTCCCGCCAGTGGACGGCGATCTGCGCCTCCGAAACCTCCACCTCGTCAGTGGATGCCACCAGCTCACCTCCTTCTCAGGACGACGCTCACGCCGATGCGGGCCCATGGACGTGATCTGGGCCCGCAATCGACAGCGACTCCCGTCGCTCAAGCACCGCCACGGCTCGTTCTCGCGTACTGCACCTGCCGCTCGGCGAGGCCTCGGTCGCCAAGGGCCGACCTCCTTCCCTCTGGCCTCTCCAGAGATCCTAGGTCAGCCCACCAGCGGTCCGCCGACCGGAAGCACACGCCGGGGATAGACGCCGTTCAGCAGGCCGGCGGCGGAGGTGTACCACGCGACGGCGGCGGTGACGATGCCCATCCAGCCACCTGCGTGCAGCCACCACTGCGTGCCGCCGTGCGACAGGTTGAAGAACCCGATCACGAGGAAGATCTCCGTGATCTCCAGCGTGAGGAAGACGAGGAACACGGCGGCGTTCACGCGCAGGCTGCCGATCAGCATGTACGTGTTGAACACCGCGAACGCGAAGAGGAACCACGCGAGCGCGTTCGTCAGGTCGCCGCCCTTGAAGCCGGCGAACCACCCCTTGGTCGTCACCCCGAGGATGATGAAGAGGCCGAGGCCCATCCAGAACGCGCCGTACGTCGAGAACGCCGTCGCGCCGAAGACGCTGCGATTCCGGAACTCCCACATCCCTGCGAGCAGCTGCGCGAGCCCGCCGTAGAAGATCGCGGGCCCCACCCAGATCAGGTCGGGGATCCACGACGCGTTGTGACCGCTCAGGAGGAACGTCGTCAACGCGAAGCCTGCAAGCCCCAGCGGGGCCGGGTCGGCGGCCGGAACGCTCTCGAAGAGCGTCGGCCGATCCGAGGAGACTGCGGCCATGCGAACCTCCTCACGGCGCTTGCACAGGCCCCACGGCTCTGCGCATAGGACGCCGATATATGCCGAGCGTTACTTTGACGTCAGATCGCTGTCCGAGTCAAGCGGCCTCCCATCGGCTCACGGCTCGAGCTCGTAGGGGTATTGCGTCACGACCTCGGCCCCGTCGTCCGTGACGAGGACGATGTCCTCGAGGCGGACGCCGCCGAAGCCGGCGCGGTAGAGCCCCGGCTCGAGCGTGATCACGTCGCCGGCGACGAGGTCGTCGCCGCTGCGGGAGACCCACGGGCGCTCGTGCACCTCGAGCCCGACGCCGTGGCCGAGCCCGTGGAAGAAGCCGCTGTCGAGCACCTCGCCCGGCTCCTTCGTCAGCGGCGTCGGCGGATCCCGGCGGCCTCGAGCCGCGGCACCTCGAACGCGCTGAGGACGACGGCGCGGCGGCCGTTCGTCTCCGCGTAGAGGAACGCGTCCGGGATCATCACCGGCACCTCGTGGCGCATGTCCGGCGACCGGCTGTCGGCGTGGATGAGGACGGCGCCCATCGGACGGATCCTATGCCGCCACGACGGGCGCGGCGGCGCTAGATTCCAGCTGTGGGGGACGAGGCGCTCGACCGGGCGACGGAGCTGTTCGCACGCTGGGAGGACGAGCTGCGTGCGGAGCTGCCCGAGGGCACGGACATCTTCGACGCGCACGTCCATCTCGGGCACGACATCGACGGGATGGTCGGCCGCTTCGAGGAGCTCGACGGGCTGATGGAGCGGTACGGCGTCTCGCGCTGCAACATGTTCTGCCTCGACGAGCCCGACCGGCATCCGGGCTTCGCGGCGGGGAACGACCGGACGCTCGCGTTCGCGGAGCGCGCCGGCGGCCGGATGATCCCGTACGTCCGGCTCGCCCTCGACGAGGGGCCGATCGAGGAGGCGCGCCGCTGCCTCGACCTCGGCGCCCGCGGGATCAAGCTCCATCCGCGGGCGCAGCGTTTCCTGCTCGACGACGAGCGGCTGACCCCGGTGTTCGAGCTGGCGGCCGAGCGCCGCGTCCCGATCCTCATCCACGGCGGCCGCGGGCTGCCTCCGATCGGCGACCACCTGCACCGGCTCGTGGATGCGTACCCGGAGGCGCAGCTGATCATCGCGCACGCCGGGATCGCCGACCTCGACGCGCTCGCCGGCCACTTCGCCGGCCGCGCCGGCGTCTTCTTCGACACCTCCGTCTGGAGCCCGATCGACCTGCTCAGCTTCTTCCGGCTCGTGCCCCCGGAGCAGATCGTCTACGCCTCCGACTACCCGTACGGCCAGCAGCCGGCGTCGCTGCTGATCGCCCTGCGCACCGCGCGCGTCGCAGGGCTCGACGAGGAGCAGCTGCGGAACATGCTCCACGCGAACGCGGACCGGATCGCCGACGGGGAGCCGCCGCTCGAGCCGACCCGGCCGTACGGGCACGACGTCTTCGCGCAGCCGCTCGCGTTCGCGCGGATCCACCAGTACCTGTCGATGGCGACCCCGCTGCTCTGGACGCGCCAGTCGGACACGCTCGGCGCGCTCGGCCTCGCCCTCAACGCCTGCGACGCGCGGAACGGCCACGAGGAGGAGCTGGAGCAGATCCGCGAGCTGCTGACCGTCGCGCGCGACCTGTGGCGCACGGTGCCGGAGATCGAGGACGAGGGCGAGCAGCGGGTGATCGGCCGCGCCGCCTTCCGGCTGATCCACCTGGCCAACATCGTCGCCGTCACGACGAGTGCCTGAAGCCCGGCCCGAACCGCTGTAGGATCGGGGCCTCGATGGGTCCGCGGCTGCTCATCCTCCTCGCCGTTGCGTGCGCGGCCTGCAGCGGCGCCGTCGCCGCGGCTGCGCACAGCAAGTCGGCGGCGGCCGCCGTCCAGCGGGTCCCGCGGATCCCGGCGCTGCCGCAGCGGAACACGCTGTCCCTCGGCCGCTGTCCGATCCCGGCCCGGTTTCGGCCGGCCTTCGTCCGCGCCGCAGAGGACACGGGCTTCCAGCTCTCGATGCTCGTCGCCGTCGCCGAGGTGGAGTCCCGGTTCAAGCCCGACGCGCGCTCGGAGGCGGACGCGCGCGGGCTCCTCCAGGTGCTGCCGTCGACCGGCAAGTCGCTGAACCTCAGCGTCGACACGCCGTCGTCGAACGTCCTCGCCGGCGCGCGCTATCTCAAGATCCTGCTCGACCGCTACCAGCGCACGGATCTCGCGCTCGCGGCGTACAACGCGGGCCCGACCGCGGTCGACCGGGCCGGCGGCGCGCCCGGCCCGGAGACGCTCGCGTACATCGCGAACGTCCAGGCCCGCTGGGCCGCGCTCAAGGGCTGTTCCTGACGTGGCGTGATCCGTCGTTCCGCCGCAAGCCTCCTCCGGCGCAAACGGCGGACAGGACTGTGCGACGCCCCGCAGTGGCCATGTCCCTTCTCTTAACGGTGACTGGCACCGTGAAGGCCGAGGCGGCGGCCTTTCCGCGCCCAGCCCGCATCGGGAGCCGCGCCGCGTCTTGACGGTGACTGTCACCGTGAACGGTGGCGCTCCGCCGCGAGCCGCGATCCGGCCTTCGGCCGACGGGTCGCGGCAGCGTTAGCCTCCGGCCATGGTGTGGGCTGTGGTTCTCGCCGCGGGCGCCTCGTCGCGGTACGGCGACTCGCCGCCGAAGCAGGTCGAGCTGCTGCCGGCGGTGCTCGCGGCGCTACGGCGGGCGGAGTCGCTCGACGGGATCCTCGTCGTCGTCGGCGCGCACCCGGTCGAGACGGACGCCGAGACCGTCTTCTGCCCCGAGTGGGAGCGCGGCCCGGGCGCGTCGCTCCGCTGCGGGCTCGCGGCGCTGCCGGACGAGGGCGAGGCCGCGCTCGTCGCCCTCGCCGACGGGCCCGAGCTCGACCCGCGCGCCGTCGACCGCGTCGTCGCCTCCTGGCGCGAGGACGGCGGCGACGTCGTCGCCGCCGCGTACGGCGGCGTCCGCCTCCATCCCGTGCTGCTCGCGCGGGCCGCCTGGCCCCTCGTCCCCGACGAGGGCGCCCGCCCGCTCGAGGCCCGCCTCGTCGACTGCGACGACCTCACCCCTCCAGGCGACGTCGACGTCCGCCGATGAATAGGGGAAGGTTCGCGGCGCCGCGCGCCGAAACCGGAGAGTCACGTGGAGTTCGCCCGGCCGCTTCCCCCATCCCCAGCCGAGCCCACGCCCGAGCTCGAGCCTTCGGCTGCGCCCGCGCACGAGCCCGACGCATCCCCGCTCGCGCACGCGCGGCTGCACCGGCAGCTGACGGTCGAGGAGACGGCCCGCCGCGCCGACATCCCCGCCGACGAGGTGCGCTGGCTCGAGGAAGGCCGGATCTACCGCTTCGCGACGCCGGACCGCGCGCTGCTCGCCGCCCTGCTCGTCTCCACCGCGCTCGGGATCGAGCACCGCGAGGCGCTCGAGCTCGCCGGGCTCCCCGTCCCGCCGAAGCCGCTGGAGTCGAACCCGTGGCGGCGGCTCGCCGCCGTCGGCGCCGTCGGCCTCGCTGTGCTCGCGGCGTCGCTCGCCGTCGTCCTCGCGCAGAGCCATCCGGCCAAGCCCGCGGCGGCCGCCGCGAAGCTCGCGACGCTGCCGCCGCCGTGGGCGATCAAGGTCGTCGTCCTGAACGGCAGCGGCGACATCGTCTGGACGCGGCAGGTGGCGAGCCGGATCCAGGCGCTCTCGTACCGCGTCACGCATGTCGGCCGCGCCGGGAGCTTCACCTACCCGCAGACCCAGGTCTACTTCCCGCCGGGCGGCCAGGCGATCGGCCTCCGCCTCGCGAAGCAGCTCGACGCGTCGTTGCTGCCGCTCCCCGGCGGGTCGAACCCCCGGAGGCTCGTCGTGATCGTCGGGCCGCACACCGGCCCGTAGCACCGCTCCCTAATCGAGCGGGATCCGCAGCGCCGACAGCTTCTCCTTCAGCGCCGGCGACATCTGCTCGTCCACAGCGAGCCGAACGTACCGTCTCAAGCTCTCCTCGAAGCGATAGCGCCTGCGGCACTTGTCGCACTCCTGGAGATGCCTCTCCGCCTCCCGCACCTCGGCGTCGCTGAGGACGTGGTCGAGGTAGGGCTGCATCATCTCCTCGCAGTGCGCGCAGCCTTCGTCGTAGATGTCCGTCATGAGTCACCCTCCGCCACAGATTCCGCGAGCTCCCGCTTGAGGATGCGGCGTCCTCGATGCAGCCGCGACATCACCGTCCCGATCGGGATGTCGAGGATCTGCGCCGCGTCCTGGTAGCTGAAGTCGCCGAGATCGACGAGCACGAGCACGTCGCGAAAGTCGTGCGGCACCGCCGACAGCGCCGACACGACGTCGTCCTGGGACAGTCTCTCGACGACGCGATCCTCGTCGGTCGTGCCGTCGCCGCTGTCCGCGAGCTTGTCGTACAGGAAGTAGTCGTTCGCCTCGAGCGCCTGCATCTGCGGCGCCCGCTGATTCCGCCGCCCGCGGTCGATGTTCAGGTTCGTGAGGATCCGCAGCAGCCACGCACGGAGGTTCGTCCCCGGCTGGAACGAGCGCCAGCTGCGGAACGCCCGCGCGTACGTCTCCTGGACGAGGTCCTCGGCCTCCTCGCGTGAGTTCGCGAGGTGGCGCGCGACGCGGTAGACCTGGTCGGCGAGCGCGAGCGCCTCCTCCTCGAAGTGGACGCGGTCGCGCGCGTCGGTCGCGATCCTCAGTGCGTCCGTTCCGTCGCCGTCGTCCTCCGCAGCCATGACGGCAACGCTAGCACCGGACTCCATGGGCTCCGGAACGAGCCCCCGCCGCTTCCTATTCCGCCGCGCGCTATTCCGCGAGCTCACGGAAGCCGGCGCGGCTCATCGCCGTGAGCAGCGCCTCGCGGGTCGTCCGCTCGTCGTCCCACGAGAGCGTGACCTGGCCCATGAGGTTCGCGTTCGCGTACTCGAGGCCGTCCTGTCCCTGCAGCGCGCCGGCGAGTCGGTGCACGCACTTCTCGCAGCGGATGCCGGTGACCTGGAGCGTCTCGGTCTGCGTCGCCATCGCAGTCAGGCTAGCGAGCGGGCGACGAGGTCGGCGGCGACAGCCGTCCCGCCGCCGGCGGCCGCGACCTCGCGCTGGCGCAGCGCCTCCGGCTCGGGCGGGTCGGCGCCGAGCAGGCCGGCGGCGAGCCCGCGCGCGCCCGCGACGCGGTCGCCGTCCGGATGGATCAGCTCCGCGTCGAGGCCGAAGCGGGCGGCGGCCCAGCGGTTCTGCGCGTAGTCGCCGCGCGAGGCGCCGCCGCCGTCGCGCGGCGCCGCCGACTCGACGAGCGAGACGAGGAGGCGGACGAGCAGCGCCGTCCGCTCGAGCGCCGTCGGCTGGTCGGCGACGCGGATCTCCAGCGTCCCGAGCCGCGGGTGCGGGCGGAGGTCCCACCAGAGACGCGTGTAGTCCTGGATCACGCCGAGCGCGACGAGCCGCTCGACCCACGCCTCCCACGCCGCGTACGAGCCGAAGGCCGGCGGCGCCCCGGCGCGCGGCAGCTCCCCGAGGATTCCCGCCCGCGCGGAGAGCATCTCCGTGTCGACGCCGTCGGCGAACGGCGAGTTCGCGGACAGCGCGAGCACGACGGGCAGCCACGGCAGCACGGCCTCGAGCCGCTCGTGGCAGCGGTCGGCGCTCTCGACGCCGACGTGGACGTGGAGCCCGTTCACGCCCTGACGCCGCGCCGGGCGGCCGACGCGCTCGAGCATCGCGAGGTAGCGCTCCTCCTGGACGACCGGCAGCGATTCGAGCGGCGCCGTCGGGTGCGCACCCGCGGCCGCGACGGCGAGCCCGTGCTCGGCCGCGATGCGCGCGGCCGCGCGGCGCAGCTCGCGGAGCGCGTCGATCGCCTCGTCGGCGCCGCCGCAGATGCCGGTGTTCAGCTCGACGACGGACGCGTGCAGCTCCGTCTTCAGCGTCCCCGGCAGCTCGAGCCGGGCCGCGCCGCGGACGAGCACGTCGACGGCGGCGGCCGGAACCAGCGTCTCGGCGTCGAGGATCATCAGCTCCTCCTCGACCCCGACGGAGAGCGGCGGCGACTCCCCGAAGTGGCTCTCGATCACCTGCGGATGCCGTGCACCGGCCGCCCCGCCGCCTCCCAGGCGTAGTACGAGGCGCTCGGGCCGTACGACATCTCGTACGAGACGATGCGCGGATTGCGCCCGACCTCCTTCGCCCGCTGCGCGTGCCGGAGGAGATTCGGGTCGTCGCGCTCCTGCCAGACGAGGACGAGGTGCGCCGCGGTCATGAACTCCGCGATGAAGAAGCACCCCTCGGCAGGACACGGGAACGGGTCGGTGCGAACGCAGAACCAGCCGACATGCTCGAAGCCGTCGTCACCGGTCCACAGCTCCTCGTCCTCGGCGGGGACGGTCTCCTCGAGAACTTCGACGCGTCCGAGCCGGACGTCTTCCTCCCGCTCCACCCGCCCAAAGGTAGCCGAACCCCTGGTCCGCTCGGCAAGACCGCGACCGGAGTGCGAAGCCGCCGAGATCCGCTCTGAGTGGGAAGCCCGTCGCGCGCGGAGCCGGGACCGCGCTCCCGGCGGAGCGCACGGGACGACGGCCACTCGAGCCGACCAATCTCTCGGGAACCAACGGTTCGCGAGAGCGAGAAGTGAGTCGGGGGCCCCGGGCAGGCGGTCGGGGCCCCCGTCTCATGCGCCCGGTGCCGCGCTGGCCTGCGGCTCCGGGAGCCGGCCCCCAGGGGTGCGGGGCCGAATCGGGCGATCAGCAGCGAGGGGAGAGCGGCTGTCGCCCAAGCTTCACCTTCAGGTCCTTGGTCTTGTCACCTCGATAGATCTGCAACTGGAGCGAATCGCCCGGCTTCTTGTCGGCGATGATCGAGCGGAGCTGCTCGACCGACGCGACGGGGATCCCGTCCGCCTTGACGATGATGTCGCCGCCGAGCGGCCACGTCTCGCCGGCCACCGTCACCTGCTGCGTCGCGCCGCGGAGGCCGGCCTTCGCCGCGCCCGTCGCGGAGCAGACGGTACCGACGAGCAACCCGCTCTTCACCGGCAGCCGGAACAGCCGCGCGACGTCGGCGGTGATCCCGCGCGCGTCGACGCCGAGGAACGGATGCTCGACGACGCCCTTCGAGATCAGCTGGGCCGCGACGTTCTTGACGGTGTTGATCGGGATGGCGAAGCCGATGCCGATGTTCCCGTCGCCGCCGTCGGTCTGGATCTGGGAGTTGACGCCGATCACCTGGCCGCGGGTGTTCAGCAGCGGCCCGCCGGAGTTGCCGTGGTTCAGCGCCGCGTCCGTCTGGATCACGTGGTCGATCGGCGCGCCGTTCGGGGCGACGATCTGGCGCTGGAGCGCGCTGACGATGCCGGAGGTGATCGACCGGTCCTCGCCGAGCGGGTTGCCGATCGCGACGACGGCGTCCCCGACCTGGACGAGGTCGGAGTTGCCGAGCACGAGCGGGTCGAACGCGCGCGAGTGCGCCTTCACCTGGAGCACGGCGACGTCGGTGGACGGGTCGCGTCCGATGATCGTCGCGGGCAGCCGCTCGTCGTTCGAGAAGCTGACCTCGACCCTGTTCGCTCCCTGGACGACGTGGTAGTTCGTGACGATGTGGCCGGCCTTGTCGATGACGAAGCCGGAGCCGAGCGCCTGCTGCGTCTGCGTCGTCGGGGTCCCGAACGGGTCGAGGAACGGATTCGGCTGCGTCGTGACCTTGCTCGTCGCCGTCACCTGGACGACGCCGGGCGCCGCCTGGGTGTAGATCGCGTGGATCGAGAGCTGCCGCGCCGCGCGCGCGAAGGTCGCGTCCTCGGGCGACGACTGCTCCGGCGCCGCGGCCGGCAGCACCTCGCGGACCGTCGTCGTCGCGCCGCCGACGCCGCCCGCGGCTGCGACGATCCCGACCGCGATCGCGGCTCCCGCCGCGCCCGCGGCGACCAGCGCCGCCCCGCGCAGGGCGAGGCGACGTGTCGGCTCGCTTGCCACCCTTCTGTCATACAGCGCACGGGTTCAAGACCCGTTGCGGCACATTAAGCGCGTGTTAAGCCGGGCTGCGAGGCCCTTTCTGCTTGAATCGGAGACGTGGCGGATCCGTACGGCTCGCGTTCCTCGTTGACGGTCGGAGACCGGAGCTACGCGATTCACCGCCTCGACGCCCTCCAGGGGCGCTGGGACGTGGCCCGGCTCCCGTACACGCTGCGGATCCTGCTCGAGAACGTCCTGCGGAACGGGTCGGAGACCGAGGTCGAGGCCGTCGCCGGCTGGGTCGCGGCCGACGAGCCGTCCCGCGAGATCTCCTTCATGCCGGCCCGGGTGCTGCTCCAGGACTTCACCGGCGTGCCGGCGATCGTCGACCTCGCGGCGATGCGCGACGCGATGCGCGAGCAGGGCGGCGACCCGGCGAAGATCAACCCGCTGATCCCGGCCGAGCTCGTGATCGACCACTCGGTGCAGGTGGACGAGTTCGCGTCGCGGCTCGCGATCGAGCGCAACGTCGAGCTCGAGTTCGAGCGGAACCGCGAACGCTACGCCTTCCTCCGCTGGAGCCAGGGCGCGTTCGACAACGTCAAGGTCGTCCCGCCGAACACCGGCATCTGCCACCAGGTCAACCTCGAGTACCTGTCCCGCGTGGTCGAGTCCCGCGACGGCGCGGCCTTCCCGGACACGCTCGTCGGCACGGACTCGCACACGACGATGGTCAACGGCGTCGGCGTGCTCGGCTGGGGCGTCGGGGGGATCGAGGCGGAGGCGGCGATGCTCGGCGAGGCGCTGTCGATGCTCGTCCCGCCCGTCGTCGGCTTCCGGCTCACCGGCTCGCTGCCGGAGGGCGCGACGGCGACCGACCTCGTCCTGACCGTGACGCAGATGCTGCGCCGCACCGGCGTCGTCGGGAAGCTCGTCGAGTACTTCGGACCCGGCGTCGGCTCGCTCGCCCTCGCCGACCGCGCGACGCTCGGGAACATGAGTCCCGAGTACGGCGCGACGTGCGGCTTCTTCCCCGTCGACGACGTGACGCTCGCGTACCTCCGGCTGACGGGCCGGCCGGCGGAGCGCGTCGCGCTCGTCGAGGCGTACTGCAAGGAAAACCTGCTCTGGCACGAGCCGGACGAGCATCCGACCTACTCCGAGGTGGTAGAGCTCGACCTCGGCGACGTCGAGCCGTCGCTCGCCGGCCCGCGGCGTCCGCAGGATCGCGTTCCGCTCGCCTCCGCGAAGGAGGCGTTCATCGAGTCGCTCGACTCGTTCGGCGTCGAGTACACGAACGGGACGTACGACAAGGAGATCGCCGACTCGTTCCCGGCGAGCGACCCGCCGACCGGCGACGGCGTCGCCGACGCCGACCCGGTCCCGTCGCACACGGCGACGCTCGCGAAGAAGCGCGTCCCCGTCGCGGGCGAGGACTACGAGCTCGAGCACGGCTCGGTGGTGATCGCGGCGATCACGTCGTGCACGAACACGTCGAACCCGTCGGTGATGCTCGGCGCGGGGCTGCTCGCGCGCAACGCCGTCGAGCGCGGGCTGAAGCGGAAGCCTTGGGTGAAGTCGTCGCTCGCACCGGGGTCGAAGGTCGTCACCGAGTACTACCGCCGCGCCGGCCTCGACCGGTATCTCGACGAGCTCGGCTTCAACCTCGTCGGCTACGGCTGCACGACGTGCATCGGCAACTCGGGCCCGCTGCCGGACGCGATCGCGTCGGCGGTGAGCGACGGCGAGCTCGTCGTCTGCGCCGTGCTCTCCGGCAACCGCAACTTCGAGGCGCGCATCCACGGCGACGTGAAGGCGAACTACCTCGCGTCGCCGCCGCTCGTGGTCGCGTACGCGCTCGCCGGCCGGATGGACGTCGACCTGCTGACGGAGCCGCTGGGCCAGGACGACGAGGGCAACGACGTCTTTCTCCGGGACATCTGGCCGACGCGGGAGGAGATCGACGCGACCGTCGCCGGCTCGGTCGAGGGCGAGATGTTCTCGCGTACGTACGCCGACGTGTACACGGGTGACGAGCGCTGGGCCGCGCTCGAGACGCCGTCCGGCGACCTCTACGCATGGGAGCCGGAGTCGACGTACGTGCGCCTGCCGCCGTACTTCGCCGGAATGCCGCGCGAGCCCGGCGTCTTCGAGGACGTCGTCGGCGCGCGCTGCCTCGTCATGCTGGGCGACTCGGTCACGACGGACCACATCTCGCCGGCCGGCGCGATCCGCCCCGACTCGCCCGCGGGGCAGTACCTCGTCGAGCACGGCGTCGAGCGGCGCGACTTCAACTCGTACGGCGCACGGCGCGGCAACCACGAGGTGATGATGCGCGGCACGTTCGCCAACGTCCGCATGCGCAACCTCCTCGTCCCCGGCGCGGAGGGAACCTGGACGGTGCACCTGCCGGACGGCGAGGAGACGACGATCTACGACGCGGCGATGCGCTACCGCGCCGACGGCGTGCCGACGATCGTGCTCGCCGGCAAGGAGTACGGCACGGGCTCGTCGCGCGACTGGGCGGCGAAGGGGCCGAACCTCCTCGGCGTGCGCGCGGCGATCGCGGAGACGTACGAGCGAATCCACCGCTCGAACCTGCTGATGATGGGCGTGCTGCCGCTGCAGTTCCTGCCGGGCGAGAGCCGCGAGTCGCTCGGGCTCACCGGCCGCGAGGAGTTCTCGATCCTCGGCGTCGAGAGCGGCGAGGCCGAGGAGGTGACGGTCCGCGCCGACAACCGGGAGTTCCGCGCGCGCGTCCGGCTCGACACCCCGCGTGAGCGGGAGTACCTCCGGCACGGCGGCATCCTCCAGTTCGTGCTGCGGCGCCTGCTCGCTCGGTAGCCCGCCGTTCGGGCCGCCGCGCCCCTCCGTAATTTCGGGCACGAATGTGCCGCGGATCCTCCGATGACACGGGTCCGCGGCGGCGCGACGCCAGGTGACACGAAGCTGGCCCTTCTCCGCCCGCCGCCGTACGCGGACGGTCCCTCCTGGAGGTGAGTGAGATGACCGGTCGAGCCGCAGTTCGATCCGGTGTTTCGCTGTGCGCAGGTCTCCTTCTCGTCGTCGTGCTCGTCGGCGCGACCGCAGCGCATCCGGCTCCGGCCGGGACGCAGCCCGTCGTGCGCGACGCGTGCGGCATCCCCGTCGGCTCTCTCGCCTGGATCGACTACGGCGAGGGCTCCGTCGGGGCCGACGCCCGGGCCGTCCTCGCGCAGCCGGGCGTGATCGTGTCCACGAGCGGGACCGGGGCGATCCCCACCGACTACCGCAAGCACGGCGCGGCGACGACCTACTGGGTCCTCCACCTCCCGCGGCTGATCGGCGAGCCCGACACGCCGGTCGACCCCGCGACGATCCCGGCGGTCGCGGCGACGCTCCTGACGCAGGCCCAGAAGTCGTCCGCCTGCGCGACGCCGTGGATCGCGCTGAACGAGCTGCTCGGCGCCGACGCGCAGCCGCCGTGGTCGCCCACGACGACGACGTACCGCGCCGACCTGCTCGCGCTCGTCCGGCAGCTGAGCGCCGCGGGGGCGCATCCGGCGGTCCTCGTCCACGGCAACCCGTACGTCGGCGGCACGGCGGGCGCCTGGTGGCGCCGGCTCGCCGCGTCGTCGACGCTCGTGTACGAGGCGTACTACGACGCGACGCACATCTATCCGATGGGCGCGGTGATGGGGAGCCGGCGCATGCGGATGGGCATCGACAACGTCGTCGCCCTGTTCGGGAGCGTCGGCGTGAAGCCGTCGCAGCTTGGGATGATGCTCGGGTTCCACTCGTCCATGACCCCCGGCAGCGCCGGCCGCCAGGGACTCGAGCCGAGTCAGGCGTGGTTCCGCGTGATCAAGTGGGAGGCGCTCGCGGCGCTCGAGACCGCGCGCGAGAAGGGCTTCACGCAGATCTGGTCGTGGGGCTGGGGCACGTTCGGAGCCGACAGCGCCGATCCCGACAAGGCGGCGGCGCTGTGCGCGTATCTCTGGACCCGCGACCCCGCGCTCTGCGACGCGCCGGCGATGGCAGGGCCGGACTTCAACACCTCGCTCGCCGAGGGGCAGATCATCCTGCCTCCCGACACGGCGTGCACGTTCGCGAACGGACGCGTCGCGCAGAGCGCCGTCGACAGGCTCGCGGTGTTCACCGGGGACGCGCAGGTCGCGCTGACCGCGCTGTTCGCCCGGGCGGCGGCATTCCGGATGGCGAACGTGACGCGGCCGCAGGTGCTCGCCTACGAGAAGCAGGTGATCGCGCGCGTCTTCCACGGGAGCATGCAGGCGTACGCGAGCGCGCTCGCGCAGCGGCACGCGACGGTCGAGATCGCGCGCGGCGTGATCGGCGACGAGCTGCGCCGTCGGGCGATCGCGGCGCGGCTCGAGGACCAGGCGCCGGGACAGACGCCGTTCGAGACGACGATCACGCACGAGTCGCAGCTCGTGAACACGGCGATCTGCGCGGACGACGTCCTCCCGGGGACGGGTGACTTCCCCGCGAGCGACGCCCGCGACATCGGCGTCGTCCCGCTCGCGGCGCGGCTTCCGTTCCTGTTCGCCGACCGGACGGCGCCGGCCGCTCCGTCCGTGCCGACCGCGACCGCGACGTCGAAGGGCGTGACCCTGACGTGGTCGTCGGGGGCCGAGCCGGATCTCGCCGGCTACGACGTCTACGAGTCGGTCGCCGGCGCGCCGTTCGCGAAGATCAACAAGGCGCTCGTCGGCGCGCTCGACTACCTCGCGCCGAAGCCCCCCGCCGGCCAGACGGTGTCGTTCGCGGTGCGGGCCGTCGACACGTCCGGCAACGCGGGCGTCGCCTCTCCGATCGTGACGGTGGCGGCGGGATAGGCGTCGCCCGGATACGGGTACGCTTCGCTCGACCGGGGTGCCGCGCGCGGCGCGGCTGAGAGCACACCCGTGGAACCTGATCCGGTTCGTACCGGCGAAGGGAGGAGCGACGACGGATCGCACGCCGAGCTGGGGCATCACGCCCGTCCCCGAGCGGCTGCGTGTGCTCAGCGGCCTCGACTCGACGCTGCTCTGGGGCAACCTCTCGGTCTCGCTGCTCGTGATCGTGATCGGGGCGCTGCTCGTACCCGCGCTCTCGCTCCGCGACGCGCTGCTGGCGATCCTCGTCGGCGCGATCGTCGGCAACGTCCTCCTCGCCGTCGCCGCGCTGATCGGCGCCGACGCACGCGTTCCCGGGATGGTGCTGCTGCGAGCGCCGCTCGGCCGCCGAGGCTCGTACGGGCCGACGATCCTCAACGTCGCGCAGAACGTCGGCTGGTCGACCTTCGAGCTGATCATCATCGCGGCCGCGGCCGCCGCGCTCTCCGAGCACGTCTTCGGCTGGAAGGGGACGTGGCTCTGGACGATCGCGTTCGGCGTCCTCAGCTGGGGGCTCGGGATGCTCGGCCCGATCGGCTTCGTCCGGCGCTACCTGCGGAAGTTCGCGTCGTGGGCGCTGCTGTTCGCGATGGCGTACCTCACGTACTGGGCGGTGACGAAGTCGCACCTGCACGCGTTCTGGGCGGCGCCCGGCAAGGGCGGCTTCCCGACCTTCGGCCAGGCGGTCGACCTCGTGATCGGGAGCGTCGTCTCGTGGACGCCGCTCGCCGCCGACTACACGCGCTTCGCGCGGACCCGCCGCGGCGCCGCGCTCGGCGCCGGGCTCGGCTACTTCGTGCCCACGATCTGGTGCGTCGGGCTCGGGATCCTCATCGTCCTCGCGCGCGGCGTCGCCGACGCGCAGCAGCTGCCCGCGGCGGTCGCGGCGGCCGGCGGCGTCGCGTTCGTCGCGCTGCTCGCGATCACGATCGACGAGAGCGAGAAGGCGTTCGCCGACATCTACTCGACCGCGGTGTCGATCCAGAACCTTGTCCCGCGCGTGTCGCAGCGGCTGCTGATCACGATCGTATCGGTGACCGCGACGAGCCTCGCGCTCGTCCTCGACCTCGGCAACTACCAGAGCTTCCTCTACCTGCTCGGCTCGTTCTTCGTCCCGCTGTTCGGCGTGCTCGTTGCCGACTGGCTCGCGGCGGGCGCGCACTACACCGAGGCGGACATCTTCCGCGCGCCGGCGCTGCGGATCCCGCAGCTCGCCGCGTGGCTCGTCGGGTTCTGCCTGTACCAGTGGCTCTCGCCGGTCGGGCCGTCGTGGTGGACGAGCGTCATCGCGCACACGCATCCCGGGAACGTGAGCTTCACGGCGTCGCTGCCGAGCTTCGCCGTCGCGTTCGCGCTCGCGCTCGCGTTCTCGCTCGCGGCGCGGTGGAGCACGCCTTCGACGGTTCCGGTCGAAGCCCGGGATTAGTCTTCTCGGGTGCGCCCACTGGCCGTGATCGGGCACCTCTCCCGCGACGTCGTCTCCGGCGGCGCGCCGCAGATCGGCGGCGGCTCCTGGCATGCCGCGCGGGCGCTGCGCGCGCTCCGGATCGGGGCGACGATCTTCGCGAAGTGCGGCGAGCCGGAACGGCGCGCGTTCCACCGCAAGCTCGCGGCGACGGGCCTGCCGACGGTGCTCTCCGTCGCCGGGGAGACGACCGGCTTCGCGATGTCGTACGACGAGCGCCACGTCCGGACGATGAACGTCGAGGCGATCGGCGAGCCGTGGGCGCCGCGCGACGCGTCGCCCGACCTGCTCCGCGCCGTCGCGTGGCTGCACGTCGCCCCGCTGCTCCGCAGCGACTTCTCCGTCGAGACGCTGGCCCGGCTCGCACGCAGCAGGCGCGTCCTCTTCGACGGGCAGGGCCTCGTCCGCGTGCCGGAGGTCGGCCCGCTGCGGCTCGACGGCGACTTCGACCGCGACCTGCTCCCCTACATCACGGTCCTGAAGCTCGCCGAGGAGGAGGCGCACGCGATCATCGGCGACGCCGACCTCGAGTCGCTCGCCGACCTCGGCGTGCCGGAGATCGTGGTCACGTTCGGGCTCGAGGGCTCGCTCGTGCTCGCGCGCGGGGCCGCGACGCGCGTGCCCGCGCACGTGGTGAACGCCGATCCGACCGGCGCTGGCGACGCTTTCGCCGTCGCGTATCTCGCCGCCCGCGCGGACGGGCACGCGCCCGTGTCGGCCGCGCGCCGCGCCACCGCGCTCGTCGCCGCGCTGCTCGAGGGTCGCTCGCGATGATCGCCGCCGTCGGCACCGTCGACGGCGTGCTGCTCGTCGACGTCGAGTCGGAGCACGTGCTCGGGCCCGGGACGGAGCTGCCGGAGGTCGAGGCGCCGCCGGTCGAGCTGCCGCGCGTCGTCGCAACGGCAGGCTCCGGCTCCACCGTCGTCGCGCTGCTCGACCGCCGCCCGCCGCTCGCGCTCTCGAACGACGGCGGCCGCACGTGGCGCGAGGCGGGCGGCGGCCTCCCGGCGGGCTTCGCGGTCGCGGTGGCGGAGGACGACCCCGACCGGATGCTCTACGCCGCGCGCAACCGGCTCTATCTCTCGGCGAACGGCGGCGTCTTCTGGCGCTCGCTCGAGCCCGAGCTGCCGGACGTCACGTCGCTCGCCTGGATCGACTGAGCGGGCGGTACGCTTCGACGGTGGGCCGGCGTGGACTCGTCGCCGTTGGCGGCCTCCTCCTCCTCGGAGGGACCGTCCTCGCGTTCCGGAGCTTCGACCGCGGCTCTCACTCGGCGAGCGACACGTTGCGCCCGTTCCTGCTGACGATGGGGCCGGTGTGGATAGCGGCGGTCGCGACGGGCCGTGCGCTCGTGCGGCGCGGTCGCGACCCGCGCTAGAGGCGGAACTCGCCGCGCGCCACGATCACGGCGGAGCCGCCGACCTCGACGCGCTCGACCGCGTCCGCGGAGCCGTCCACGCGCGCGTAGAGCGTCGACGGCCGGCCGATCTCCGTGCCCTGCGAGATCTCGATCTCCTCGCCGAAGGCGATCAGCCCGTAGCGCGCGAGATGGAGCGCGAGCGGGCCCGCTGCCGAGCCCGTCGCGGGATCCTCGGCAACGCCGGAGCCCGGCGCGAACATCCGCGTCTTCCAGCGCGCGCCGGCGCCGGCGAAGCAGTTGACGCAGTCGTGGCCGAACGACGCGAGCCGCCCGAGATCCGGCTCGAGCTCGGCGACCGCCGCCTCCGACGGCGCCGCGACGTAGACGTGGCGGACGCCGTTGTCGTACAGCTCGACCGGCAGTCGCGACCCGACGCCGAGTGCCGCCGCGAGCTCGTCGCCGCGCGCGTACGGCTCGATCGACGGCAGCGGCTGCTCCATCCGCCCGAAGACGATGCGCGAGCCGTCGCGCTCGAGCCGCACCGGCACGACGCCGCGCTGGGTCTCGATCCGCAGCTCCTCGAGCTGCAGCGGCCCGGCGAGGACGAACGCGGTGCCGAGCGTCGGATGGCCGGCGAACGGCATCTCGCGATTCGGCGTGAAGATCCGCATCTTCACGTGCCCGTCGCCCTCGGGCGGGTAGACGAACGTCGTCTCGGAGTAATTCAGCTCGCGCGCGAGCCGCTGCAGCATCTCCTCCGGGATCTCGCGCGCGTCGGTGAAGACGGCGAGCTGGTTCCCCGCGAGCGGCGCGTCGGTGAAGACGTCGCAGACGACGTAGCGGAACGTGCCGGCCATGCCGGAACCGTATCCGTCAGCCGATCTTCGAGCACTTCGGCTCGGAGGCGGTGCGGGCGAGCACCACCGGAGCCCCGACCGTCCGCATGCGCCGGGAGTCTATCCTGGCCCGCGATGCCCGCCATCTCCGTCAGCGGCCTGCGCAAGGCGTACGGACACCTCGAGGCGGTGCGCGGCGTCGACTTCGAGATCGAGGAGGGCGAGGTCTTCGGGCTGCTCGGTCCGAACGGCGCCGGCAAGACGACCACGGTCGAGATCCTCGAGGGCTACCGCGACCGCGACGGCGGCCAGGTGTCGGTGCTCGGCCACGATCCCGAGAGCCCCGGCCCCGAGTTCCGCCAGCGGATCGGCGTCGTCCTCCAGCAGTCGCAGCTCTGGCCGAACCTCACCGTTCGCGAGACGCACGCGATGTTCGCGGGCTACTACGAGCATCCGCGCACCGTCGACGAGGTGATCGAGCTCGTCGGGCTCGCCGAAAAGCGCGACGCGCGCGTGAAGACGCTCTCCGGCGGACAGAAGCGGCGGCTCGACCTTGGCGTCGCGCTCGTCGGCGACCCGGATCTCGTCTTCCTCGACGAGCCGACGACGGGGTTCGACCCGGCGGCGCGCCGCGCCGCGTGGGAGATGATCCGGTCGCTGCGCTCGCTCGGGAAGACGGTGCTGCTGACGACGCACTACCTCGACGAGGCGGAGCAGCTCGCCGACCGCGTCGCCGTGCTCCGCGAGGGCCGGATCGTCCGCGTCGGCACGCCGCGCGAGCTGACGACGAGCGAGCTCGAGGTCGAGATCCGCTACCACCGCGACGGCGAGGAGATCCTCGTGAAGACGACGGAGCCGACGCGGGTCCTGCACGAGCTGACCGCCGACGCGGTGGCGCGCGGCGAGGAGCTCGAGCGGCTCGAGGTGCGGCGGCCGACGCTCGAGGACGTCTATCTCTCGCTGACCGAGGAGGACGCCGAGTGAGCGCCGAGGCGGTCGCGGTCGAGCGGCGCGGCGGCTCGCGCGGCGGGCTTCGGCTCTTCGTGCACCAGCTGCGCGGCGAGCAGCTCGTCTTCTGGCGGAGCAGGGAGGCGGCGTTCTTCATCTTCATGTTCCCGCTGCTCCTGTTCCTGTTGCTCGGCTCGGTGTACAGCGGGAAGATCTACGGCGTGCCGGCGTCGCGCGCGCTGCTCGCCGGGCTGATCGGCTACGGCTGCGCGAACACCGCGTTCGCGGGGCTTGCGATCCAGCTCGTGATCCGCCGCGAGAACGCGATCCTGAAGCGGCTGCGGGCGACGCCGCTGCCTGCGGCGACCTACGTCGCGGCGCTGCTCGTGTCGACGCTGATCGTGTTCGTGCTGCAGACGGTCGCGTTGTTCCTGCTCGGGAGCGTGCTGTACTCGACGCCGTTCCCGAGCGCGTGGGGCTCGCTCGCCGTCGTGATCGTGATCGGCGCCGCGGTGTTCGCGGCGCTCGGCGTCGCCACCGCGTCGCTGATCCGCTCGGCCGAGGGCTCCTCCGCGGTGGTCAACTTCATCCTGCTGCCGATGGCGTTCCTCAGCGGCGCGTTCGGGCCGACGCTGCACTATCCCGCGTTCCTCCGCGCGATCGGCGACGTGCTGCCGCTGAAGTACTTCATCGACCTCGTCAACGCGGTCTACCTGCGCAACGACGCGGTCTGGACGAAGCCGAGCGACCTCGCGGTGCTGCTCGCGTGGGGCGTCGCGGGCCTGCTCGTCGCGGTGTTCCGCTTCCGCTGGGAGCCGAGAGAGACGTAGGCCGCGCAGAGCCGAACGGCTAGGGCCAGGCCCCGCTACGGAACTGTCACGAGTTGCCGGCGCGACTGAGCGACCGGATCGTCGAGTCGCGCTGCGCGAGCGCGATTGCGGCGAAAGTCGTCCGTGACGAAGTCGCGAACTCCACGTATTCGGGCCTGGCCCCGGTCGTTAGCGCGCCCGAACTGCCGTCAGCCCGAGCCGCATCAGGGACGACGGCGTGCGCGTCGCCTTGCGGATCGACTCGCGCAGCGAGTCCACGAAGTAGTCGACGTCCTCGTCGGTGACGACGAGCGGCGGCAGCGCCTTCAGCACCGCCATGTTGTGGCCGGCCACCTGCGTGAGGATCCGGTGCTTCGTGAACAGCGGCCCGATCACGAGCTGCGCGAAGAGGCCGGGCTGCATCCGCTCGAGCATCCGCCACGAGCGGCTCCCGCCCGGCGGCTCGGCCCACTCGATCGCCCACATGAGCCCGAGCCCGCGCACGTCGCTGACGACGTCGAACTCCTCGACGAGCGGTTGCGTCAGCTCGAGCAGCCGCGCGCCGAGCCGCGCCGACTCCGCGACGAGGCCCCGCTCGTCGAGCTCGTGCAGCGTCGCGAGCCCCGCCGCCATCGCCAGCTCGTTCGGCGCGAACGTCGAGCCGTGGCTGACCGCGTGCTCCATCGAGTCGAACACGGCATGGTGCACCGAGCGCGCCATCAGCAGCGCGCCGACCGGGACGTACCCGCCCGACAGCGACTTCGCCACCGGAACGAGATCCGGCTCGAGCCCCCAGTGCTCGAACGCGAACATCGTCCCGGTCCGCCCGAACCCCGTCTGCACCTCGTCGACCGCGAAGAGCGTCCCGTATCGGCGGCACAGTTCCTGCGCGCCCTCGAGGTAGCCGGCCGGCGGCAGGTGCACGCCCTTCCCCTGCACCGGCTCGACGAGGAAGAGCGCGACGTCCTCGCGGCGCAGGTGCTCGTCGAGCGCGGCGAGGTCGCCGAACGGCACGCGCTCGAAGCCCGGGAGCAGCGGCTGGAAGCGGTCGGTGAACTCCGGGCAGCCGTTCGCCGACAGCGACCCGAGCGTGAGCCCGTGGAAGCCGTGCTCGGCGGAGATCACCCGCGTGCGTCCGGTCGCCGCGCGGCCGAGCTTCAGCGCGGCCTCCACCGCCTCGGTGCCGGTGCTCGTGAACAGGCAGCGCTCGAGCCGCGGGGGCACGCGCGCGAGCAGCGCCTCGGCGAGCAGCCCCGGCAGCGCGGTCACGCCCATCGCGAGCATTCCCGGCGTCTCGAGCTCGAGGTACTCGGCGATCGCCGCGCGGACACTCGGGTTGTTGCGGCCGACGTTGTACATCCCGAACCCGGCAAGGAGGTCGAGATAGCGCTCGCCGTCCTCGTCCCAGAGGTACTGGCCCTCCGCGCGCGTCCACGTGCGGTCGAAGTCGATCGTCCGCAGCACGCGCACGAACTGCGGGTTGATCGTGCGGGCCCAGAGGTCGGCGTCCTCGCCCGCGCGCGAGGCCAGGAGCTCTCGCAGGCTGAACTCCGCCATACCCGGATCCTAGGGGCCGGTCAGATCGCGGTGCTCGAAGACCAGCACAGACGCGATCGCGCAGCCGACGCCGATCGCGAGCATGACCGCCGCCGCGCCTGGACGGAACGGCTGCGCCGGGACGAGCCCGATGTGGTGGAACGGCGACAGGTTCAGCGTCCACGCGGGCGCGCCGAGGATCGCGCCGAACAGCTCCCACACGAACGCGAGGCTCGTCAGCCCGTACGCGATCCCCGCGCTCGCGCGCGGCAGGACGGCGAACGCGAGCATCCCGACCCCGAGAAAGAGCAGCGCCGCCGGCAGGCAGTTCGCGCCGGCCTTCGCGAGGCCGGAGAGCGCGACATCGGCTCCCTGCGAGGCGGCGCCGGCCCAGGCGAGGACGCCGGCGACGAGCGAGAGCACCGCCGCCACGACCGCGGCGAGCCCGATCCGCCCGGCCAGCCAGCCGCGGCGCGCGACCGGCAGCGCCAGCAGCGTCTCGAGCTGCTGCTCCGCCTCCTCGCGCCGTGCTGCCCCGACCTGCGAGCAGCAGAACAGGCTCACCGCGAAGACGAAGAAGAGGAACGTGAACCCGAGGTAGCCGGACGGCGTCGTGATCGACGTCAGCCCGAGCTTCTCGAGCCGCTGCTGGAGCTCCTTCGAGATCCCCGCCGTCGAGATGCTGTCGGAGACGACGCCGAGGATGAATGCGAAGCCGGCCGTCCCGAGCAGCCACACGACGAGCATCCCGCGCTCGCCGCGCAGCGCCTGCGCGGTCGGCGAGCCGAGCAGCCGCCGGTTCGGCGGCGCGCTGTCGTGGTCGTGGAACAGCCCGGAGCCGACGTCGCGGCGGAGCGCGATCACGGCGGCGACCGCCAGCAGCGCCGCCGCGCTCGCCAGGTGGAGGAGCAGCACCCAGGGGCGCGGGCCCGCGAATGCGCGCAGCTCCTCGACCCAGCCGAGCGGCGTCGCCCAGCGCAGCCACTCGACCCCGGACGACGTGTCGGCGACGACCCGCACGACGAACGCCGCCGCGAGCGCGCCGGTGCCGATTCCGAGCGCGAGCCGCCGGTTCGGGGCGATCTGGCTCGCGACCGCGCCGACGCCGACGAACACCGGCACGACCGCGACGATCGCAAGCGCGAGGTACGCGGACCCGCCGGCCGGCAGCTTCGCCGCCGCGAGACCGACGAACGCGGCGAGCCAGAGCACCGCCATCCCGACGGCGATCGCGACGAGCGCCGCCGCGAACGCGGCGCCGCGCCCGACCGCGCCCGCGAGCACGAGCTCCTGACGGCCCGAGTCCTCCTCCGTCCGCATCGCGCGCACCGCCGCCAGCACGCCCCACATCCCGGCGAAGATCGAGAGGATCCCGCCCGCGCGCCACGCCGCGTAGCCGCCGACGGTGAGCAGGTCGTGCGGCACGCCGTAGAAGAGGCGGATGCTCGCGTTCCCGCCGAAGCTCGCCGCGAACCGCAGCCGGTCGGCGATCGTCGGATACGTCTTGCGGTAGCCGACGACGTTCGCCACGGTCACGAACGCGAACAGCAGGGCGAACGAGATGGTGCGGACGCGCGAGTCGGAGAACGCGCGCCGCGCGACGGCTCTAGCGGCCGCGGACATTGCCGTCGTGCGCGTCGTAGTGGTGGAGGAAGATTTCCTCGAGCGACGGCTCGCGGCTCGTGAGCGCGACGACCTCGTGGCCGGCGAGCGCCTCGAGCAGCGGGCCGACGCTTCCGGTCACCTCCAGCCGCAGCGCGTTCGCGCCGGCCGGCTCGGCGTGGACGCCGGCGAGCGGCGGCAGCGAGGGCGCCGCGCCGGCGAACGTCAGCTCGATCGTCTGCGCGCTGAGATGGCGCAGCTGCGCGAGCGTCCCCTCGTCGACGAGCTTCCCGCGGCGGAGGATGCCGACGCGGTCGCAGAGCGCCTCGACCTCGCTGAGGATGTGCGACGAGAGGAAGATCGTCTGCCCGCGCTCCTTCGCCTCGCGCACGGTCTCGCGGAACGCCACCTCCATCAGCGGGTCGAGCCCGGCCGTCGGCTCATCGAGCAGCAGCAGGTCGGCACGCGTCGCGAACGCGGCGACGAGCTGTACCTTCTGCCGGTTCCCCTTCGAGAGCGCGCGCACGCGCTTCTCCGTGTCAAGCTGGAAGCGCTCGACGAGCGTCTTGCGGTACGCCTCGTCGGTCGAGCCGTGCAGCTTCGCGAGATACGCCATCGTCTCGGCGCCGGTCAGCGCGGGCCAGAGGAACGGCTCGCCCGCGACGTACGCGACGCGGCGATGCGCCTCGACCGGGTCCGCCCACGCGTCGACGTCGAACAGGAACGCGCGGCCCGACGTGGGCCGGTGCAGGCCGAGCAGCAGCCGGATCGTCGTCGTCTTCCCCGCGCCGTTCGGCCCGAGGTAGCCGTACACCTCGCCCGGCTCGACGGCGAGGTCGAGCGCGTCGAGCGCAAGCGTGTCGCCGTAGCGCTTCGACAGTCCCTCGGTCCGGATCGCCGGATCCGCCATACCCTTGAGGCTAGTGACTGAGGGCGGACGGCTGCCGGAGCTCGGTCGGCGCGGCGAGGGCTGGGTCGCGATCCAGGCGCTGCTCATGGTCGCGATCCTCCTCTCGGCCGGCGCCGGGTTCGGCTGGCCGGGCGCGCTCGCGACCGCCGCGTACGCCGTCGGCGCGGTGCTGATGGTGCTCGGCTCGCTGCTCCTCGTCGCCGGCGGGCTGCGGCTCGGCGCGTCGCTGACGCCGCTGCCCGCCCCGCGCGACGGCCGCGGGCTGACGACGACCGGCGTCTACGGTCTCGCGCGCCACCCGATGTACGGCGGCGGGCTGCTCTTCGCGCTCGGCTGGTCGATCGCGTGGGCGGGCCCGCTCGGCCTCGCGCTGACGCTCGTGCTCGTCGTCTTCGTCGAGCTGAAGTCGCGCCGCGAGGAGCAGTGGCTCGCCGAGCGGCATCCCGGCTACGCGGACTACCGCCGCCGCACGCGGCGCCGCTTCATCCCGTACGTGTACTAGACGAGCGCCGCGCACCGTCCTTCGCGAAGGCACTCCTGCGCGTTGCGCCGCGCGAGCGTGAGCACGAACGAGCGGACGGGAACGTCGTCGTACGGCTCGAGCATCAGGTCGACGCAGGCACGGATCTCCTCGCCGGACCGCTCGGCGCCGAACTCCTCGATGAGCGACGGGAGCAGCCGCTCGAGCCGCATCGCATGCGCCGTCTTGTCGTCGCGAATCGCCGCAATCCGCTCCTGCGCGAGCTCGCGCACCTTCGCATCGAGCAGGTCGCGGATCGGGCGCGTCTCCTCGAGCGTGAGCCCGGCCGGATCCGGGATCTGCCAGTCCTCGACCATCGTCGGGACGTACGGGCAGGCGCCGCCGCAGCCGAGCGTGATCGCCCAGTCCGCGTGCAGCTGCATCTCGAGGTCGAGCTTTTTCGGGCGGCGGCCGGAGAGGTCGATCCCGATCTCCGCCATCGCCTCGACGACGTTCGGCCACACGTGGTCGGCCGGCTCCTGTCCCGCGGACTCGGCGCGCACGTCCTCGGGCGCGTGGCGCTCGAACAGCGCTTGCGCCATCTGCGAGCGGCCGGCGTTGTGCGTGCAGACGAAGAGCACGTACTTCATGGCGACTCCTCCTGGTCGAGCTCGGCCGCGAGCGCGTCGACGCGCGCGGCGATGTCGTCTCGGATCGTCCGGACCTCCTCGAGCGGGAGGCCTTTCGGGTCTGGGAGATTCCACGCGACGTAGCGCTTGCCGGGGATGACCGGGCACGCGTCGTCGCACGTCGCGACGACGACGTCGGCCCACGCGATCCGCTCCTCGTCGAGCCGGTGCGGGACGTGGTCGGACGCGTCGACCCCGATCTCCGCGAGCGCCT
>Ga0335085_10002430_pt1 | contig 34829 bp, 36 predicted proteins | sample Lox_Sample_45_FD_206712 | JGI IMG/M metagenome (GOLD analysis project Ga0335085, IMG submission 206712) | Soil microbial communities from Loxahatchee National Wildlife Refuge, Florida, United States - Lox_Sample_4.5 | ecosystem: Environmental > Terrestrial > Soil > Wetlands | place: USA... | reverse complement strand
CGCGATGCTCTGGCCGGTGTCGGTGAGGATGTGCATCTCGACGGTGTGCGCATCCAAATAGGCGGCAAACTCCATCGAGACGGCACGAAAGCAAAGCCTCACCGGCACCGACATCATTGGGCCCCGACCGTTGCCGGCGAATCGCCGGAAGCCACGTCGTGCTTCCCGTGGTCGATCTTTGCGCGCAATGTCGGGATCACGGAGGCAACTTGTCCGCCATCGTGATCGATGACCGAAGCGATTTGTTCGCGATAGGTCATAGCCATGCTGACGCCGGCAACGCTGATATCGGCGATCCTCAGGCCGTCCGGCGTATCTTCGATCCGCCAGTCGACATTTGGTTGCGACGTGCCGTCGGGATGCGCAATCATCGTCGACACGATGGTGCTGCGCGCGCTTTCGCTCAGCGTTCCCGTAATCCTGACGGAATCGCCGCGCGCATCGGCGAAACGGACACTCAACGACTGGATGACATAGTCCTCAAAGACACCGGCGAATTCCCGGTGGAACGCATCGCTCGAGCCCTGCCAATAGCGCCCGAGGACGAAACGAGAAATCACCCGAAAGTCGAAATCCGCATCGAGAATGGCCCGAAATCGTTGCTTTTGCTCGGCGCTCGAAAGCGTACGATCGGAAAGAACCTGTCCCAGCTGCGCGCAAAGCTCGGTCACGAGCGCCGACGGGTTGGCCGCGGCAGCGTCGGCCGCCGGCTCGAAGGCCACCAACACAAGACCGGCGGCGGCGAGGGCGAGAACCGTCCGAGGAACACGCATGATCGGGCTCCTAAAAACCTCTGTGCTTGCGACCACGCCGGCGGGAGATTGCGGCGATCCGGGTGGCGACGCAGACCTTGTGCGGCTCATACGAAGGTCTGCGATTAGCTTCAGCGAAAATTGAGCGGAAAGATGAAGTCGACCGCGGGTTGGCGTGGCGGCGGTTCGTAATAGACCGGCGGCGGGGCATAGACATAACTCGGCGCCTCGTAACGGTTATCCGGGCGGCGAGCATGGTGAACCGGATGCCGCGCCTTCTCCTTGTGCTCCTGCTGCACATTGCGGCCGCGGTCGTCGTCGGCGCGCGCCGGCACCGACGCCAATCCGCCGATGAGCACGGCCAGCGCGGCGCTCACGAAAATCGAGCCGAGCGCGCGTTGTTTCTTTCTCGTCCAAATCGTTGCGGCTTCCATGACATTTATCCTTTATGAGACGAACCCGCCTGCGGAACTTGTTCGCGCCGGGCACACCCCGGCCGGCTTCAGCTTCGACGCGCGGCGCGGCGTTGCTGGTCGCCGAACACGCGATCGGCATTCTTCTGTTGCGCCGGACTCATCTTCGCGTAGAGCGCCTCGAAAGCAGGAAGAAGGCGTTTCAGTCCCTCGGCGTGCTCGTCGGCGATCTTTTGATAGGAGCGAAGATCATCGACCGCATTCATGGACTTCAGCCCCTTGCTGCGCGCGGCGACGTTGTCGCGCATCTGCCGGGCGTTCGCGCGCATCACCTGGGCCATGTCGTTCCATAAGTCTTCCTGACCGGCGGTGACCTGGAGCTTCTTGTGCAGATCGGTGATTCGATTTTCGACGGCATCCCGGGACGGCCCGGCATGGCGTGACGGAGACGACACGGATGTCGGCGCGCTCGCGGCCCGCGCGGAGGTTGCGGTCGAAGCGACGGCGAACAGCATGGCGGGCAGAATCGCAGCCGCCGCGATGACGCGTCCGGCACGATATTGGGTGATGGACATTATGAATTCCTCTCTCGGTTTTGGCGGCCCAACGCGTGGCGCCCGATCCAGCGGCCGTCGGATCCAGTCCGGTCTCGGCCGATGAGACACCGTAGGCGCTCGTCGCGCGTCGGCGATAGGATCGGAAACTACCCAGCCCGCAAGGCGGTTGTCCTCGATCGGCGAGGCCGTCCGCGGCAAAAAAATGCCGGCATGCCGGGGGAAGGGGCATGCCGGCAGCGAGAGACGAGCTCGGAAAAGTCCGTCCCCTGCAAAAAACCGCGCCGCCGCGAGGCGGCGGTATCGAGGATCAGGTACGGATCTGTCGCGCGCGAGTCGACTCCAATGGATGGGAATGCGTCGGAACCTACACCGATCATGCCGTGAGCGGCGCGAGCCGCTTCAGGCCCAGATATCAACGGCTGCTGGAGGATGCACGCAAGCATTCGTTCGACGTCGTCATGGCGGAAGCCCTCGATCGGCTTTCTCGTGACCAAGAAGACATTGCGGCACTTTACAAGCATCTCACCTTTGCCGGCGTCAAGCTGGTGACGCTCTCCGAAGGAGAAATCACCGAGCTGCACGTCGGGTTAAAGGGCGCGATGAACGCCATCTTCCTGAAGGACCTGGCGCAGAAAATCCGCCGCGGTCTTGAGGGGCGTGTTCGCGACGGGAAGTCGGGCGGCGGCCTGGGATATGGATACGACGTCATCCGCGCGTTTGACGCCGGGGGAAACCCGATCAGGGGCGATCTACAGGTCAACACAGAGAAAGCTGAGATCGTGCGCGGCATCTTTGCCGATTACGCGGCGGGCAACTCGCCGCGGACCATCGCCGCGGCCTTGAACCGGGAGGGCGTGCCTGGCCCAGCCGGCAAGGCCTGGAGCCCTTCGACGATCTATGGAAACTGGCGCCGCGGCACTGGCATTCTGAACAACGAACTCTACGTCGGGCGCAGGGTTTGGAACCGACAAAAATTCATCAAGGATCCGATTACCGGGCGCCGCGTGCCGCGCTTCAATTCGCCCGACGAACTGGTCATCGAAAATGTCCCGGAACTCCGCATCGTCTCGGATGAGATCTGGCAGGCGGTAAAGCATCGGCAGCAAGAAACGCGCGAGAAGATCGTGTCGGATGGTAACGGGGTCCGCTCAGAGCTTGCGCGCCGACCCGCGTACCTGTTCTCGGGCTTGCTTCGTTGCGGGGTTTGCGGTGGGGGTTTTTCAAAGCGGAGCGAGACGCATTACGCGTGTTCGACAGCCCATGACCGCGGGACCTGCGACAACAAGCTCAGGATACGCCGGGATGTTTTGGAGGCGAGTGTTCTCAGCGGTCTAAAAACGCACATGATGCGTCCGGACCTGGTCCGAGAATTTGTTGCCGAATACAATCGCGAACTCGCTCGGATCAGCTCATCGGTCGATACGGAAGCCGAAAATCTCGACCGTATCGAGCGAGAAATTCGCGCCATCATTGACGCGATAAAATCCGGCCTTCGGACTGCCAGTATGCAGTCGGAGCTCCTGGCGCTGGAGGAGGAAAAGGACCGATTGCTCGCCGCGAGCAGAGTGAACAAGCCCAAGGTCATGCCACTCAAGCCGAACCTCGAGCGCCTCTACCGCGATCGGGTCGCGCGGTTGGAAGAATGCCTGAACGATGAGGCTATGCGATCCGAAGCAGCAGAAGCGCTCCGCGGACTGATCCAGGAGATCCGCCTGCTGCCGGAAAAGGATCAGCTGGAAATCGAGCTGGTCGGCAGTCTCGAATCCATTCTGGCTTTTTCCAGCGAAAAGCCCCGCCAACGTGCGCTGGCGGGGCCTAAAATAACGCTGGTAGCGGGGGAGGGAGTTGAACCCCCGACCTTGGGATTATGATTCCCCTGCTCTAACCAACTGAGCTACCCCGCCGCCTTACCGATCAGGGGCTTAGCCGCCCCTGCCCGCCCGCGCCGCGCGCCGGCCGCTGGCGGCCGGCCGCGTGCCCGGGAGCGCGCGAGATTAGGGAAACTCGGCTTCCCGCGCAATCTCTAGAATCGGCCGCGATGCCGCAGCGCCAGGCGCGCGGCGGTCAGCGCGACGGCTTGCCGAGCAGCTCGGCGCAGCCGGCGCGGTGCGCCCAATATTCCCAGGCGCGCCAGGATTCGGGGCTCGTGCGCGCATGGGACGAGCGCTTGACCTCGATCTCGTTGAAGGAAAGCGGATTGATCTCGCCCAAGCGCATCGCCGCCATCTGCACCCGCGCATTGCGCGGCAGATAGACCGACATCTGCACGACTTCCTGCAGCGAGGCTTGCGCCGCCGCGAAGCCGTGGCCGCGCATCAGGCAGACGGTGTTGCCCGCGAGCCGGCGCGCCAGGTCGCGGCCGTGCTCGATGTTCATGACCAGCAGATTGGTCGCATCGCCGAATTTCTCGCGGATATCCCAGACCGGCACCTCGTGCCCCAGATTGCTGCCCGAGCCGACGACCGCCTGCAGCCGCGTCGTCTTGCTGATGCTGAACGGCAGGATGTCCTCGGCGTGGGCGTGGACGACGGCGTGGATCTCGGGCCGCGCCTCGTAGATCGCCGCATGGATGAAGCGCTCGAGATAGGGCGGGCGGTTGTCGTCGCCGACGACCTTGCCGTCGAGGCCGAATTCCTGAATATCCGCCGCGCCGACGAGCTGCGGGCTGCGCGAGCGCGACAGGAGAAAGCGATCCGGCCGTTCCGGATGCCGCACGCTGACATGGCCATAGGCATCGACGACGTTCTCCAAGGCGAGAACGCGATTGGCGATGACGAGATCTTTCCGGACCTGTTCGATATCGGACATGTTTCCCCTCGACGCGAACCGTGACGAGCGCGAGCGCGGCGCTGCCGCTATAATAGGAAGCCGTGCTTCTTGGGGGAAATGCCCGTGAATAAGACTCTATCGCGCGCCGTCTTCGCCATCGCCGCCTTTGCCTTGTCGGGCTTTGCCCCGCGCGGCGCCGCCGCCGCCGATCCCGTCACCATCCGCTCGGGCTATACCGTGATGGTCAGCGGCTTCTCGCCGCTGCTCCTCGAGAAGAAGGATCTGATGCGGCATTTCGGCCAATCCTATGTGCTGGAGCCGCGGCATTTCCAAAGCACCTCGCTCGAGCTCACCGCCCTAGCCTCGGGCGAAGCCGATATCGTCTCGCTCGGCTATTCGACGCTCGCCGTCGCGGTGCTCAACGCGCATCTCGACGACGTGCGCGTCGTCGCCGACGCCAATCAGGACGGCGCCAACGGCCATCGCTCGGTCTCGTTCTTCGTGCTGAACGACGGCGGCATCGCGCGGGTCGAGGACCTCAAAGGCAAGGTGATCGCGACCAACGGCGCCGGCGGCGCGTTCGATGTCGCGATGCGCTGGATGCTGCATCAGCACGGGCTCGACGACAAGCGCGACTACACCGCGATTGAGACCGATTACGCGAACATGCCCGCGATGCTCCTCTCGCGCAAAGCCGCGCTGGTGACCGGCGCCAATCCTTGGGCGCGCAGCACCGACATGCAAACGAAAGCGCATGTCCTTTTCAGCGCGGCCGACGCGCTCGGCCCCTCGCAGATGACGGTCCAGGCCGCGCGCGCCGGGTTCATTGCGGCGCATCGCGCGGCGATGGTCGATTTCTTCGAGGACATGATGCGGGTCATCCGCTGGTATCGCGATCCCGCCAACCACGACGCGGCGGTGACGATCGCCGCCAATCTGACGAAGCAGCCGGCCGCCGGGCTCGCGCCGGTCCTCTTCACCAAGGAGGACAGCTATGTCGACCCGAAGCTCGAGCCCAATCTCGATTCATTGCAGAAGAATATCGCCGTGATGAAGGCGCTGGGCTTCATCAATGGCGACGTGCCGGTGAAGCAATACGCCGATCTCAGCCTGGTCGAGGAAGCGGCCAAGCGGCTGCCGGAGCCGCAACCCTATTAATTAGAACAGCTCCGGGATCACCTTGAACTTGTAGGCGCCGCGCTTGTCGGCGGGGTGGATCTTGCGCTTCGGCAGCTTCACCTTGTCGCGCGGCATTTCCTTGTAGGGAATGTTCGCGACGATGTGGCTCAGGATATTGAGCCGCGCGCTCTTCTTGTGATCGGAATGCGCCACATACCACGGCGCCCAGGCGGTGTCGGTCGCGGCAAACATGTCGTCGCGCGCCCGGGAATAATCGTCCCAGCGCGAATAGGATTCGATGTCCATCGGCGACAGCTTCCAGAGCTTGCGCCCGTCATCGATGCGCGATTCGAGCCGCCGCGTTTGCTCGTCGGGGCTGACCTCGAGCCAGTATTTGAGCAGCATGACGCCCGATTCGATGATCGCTTTCTCGACAGCGGGGGCGACGCGCAGGAAATCCTCGACCTGACGCATGGTGCAGAAGCCCATGACGCGCTCGACGCCGGCGCGGTTGTACCAGCTGCGGTCGAAGATCACGACTTCGCCCGATGCGGGAAGATGCGGGATGTAACGCTGGACATACATCTGCGATCTCTCGCGCTCGGTCGGCGCGGGCAAGGCGACGACGCGGAAAATGCGCGGGCTGACCCGCTCGGTCAGCGCCTTGATCGTGCCGCCTTTGCCGGCGCCGTCGCGGCCCTCGAAGAGGATGCAGACCTTGAGCCCCTTATGGACGACCCATTGCTGGATCTTCACCAGCTCGACATGGAGCTTCGCGAGCTCGCGCTCGTACTCTTTGCGCTTGAGCTTGCCGGCGTGCTCGCCGGCCTGTTCGATCGTCTGCGGCATGGACGGATGCTCGCGCCCCGCCCGCCCGGGGCGATATCGGGTGAATCCTCGATTTTCGCGCGTCGCAAGACCCGGCAGGCAGCGACATCGGCCTTGATCTAGGTCAATCGGCGCGCGCAGGCGGCGGCCTAGCATCGCTCCATCATCACGAGGAGCCCGCCATGGCTTTCAAGAACGTGCTGGTTCAGCTCGATAATCATCGCAACTACGAAACGCGGTTGCGCATCGCACTATCGCTGGCGCAACAGGACAAAGGCCGCGCCCTGGGCCTCTATTGCTTCGACATGCCGGCGATGCCGCATATCTCTTACGCCCTGGCCGAAGCCTATTACCCGGCGGCACACGACACGGCCCGCGAGACCTACGAGCGACAGCGCGACGGCGCCTTCGACGACGCGGCCCATTACCAGGCCGCCTTCCGCGCCGCGGCAAGGAGCGCGGGCTTGCGCGCGCGCTGGGAGATTTGGCCCGAGAAGCCGAAGGACCTGATCGGCCATATGACCGAGAGAGCGCGTTACGCCGATATCGCGGTTCTTGGCCAGGCCGATCCGCGGCATCCGCTCTACGACACGCTGGTCGACCTGCCGGAGACGGTCATGCTCGGTTCCGGCCGGCCGGTCATCATCGTGCCCTATGCCGAGCAGCGGGACAGCTTCGGCAAGCGCATCCTGATCGCCTGGAACGATACGCGCGAAGCGGCGCGCGCGGTCGCGGATTCCATGCCGCTGCTCGAGCGCGCCGATGCCGTCACCGTGCTGACGATCGCGCCGGAGCGCGACGATCGCTACCACGAGCCGGCGCAGAAGATGGTGCAGCAGCTGGCGCAGCACGGCGTTCACGCCGAAGCGTCGGAGATGGCGGGAGGCGACGGCGAGGCCGGCGACCTCATCCTGTCGCGGGCCGCCGATCTCGGCTGCGACCTATTGGTGATGGGCGGCTATGGCCATTCGCGCACGCGCGAGCTCTTCCTCGGCGGCGCGACGCGCCACATCCTCCAAACCATGACCTTGCCGGTGCTGCTCGCGCACTGAGAGCGGATGCGGCCGCCGTTCAGGCTTTCGCGCGCGCGATCGCCTCGAGGATGATCGCCGCGGCCTCGTCGGGCCCGGCCCAGCGCGTGACCTTCACCCATTTGCCGGGCTCGAGGTCTTTGTAATGGGTGAAGAAATGCGCGATCTGCTCGCACATGATGGCCGGCAGATCGGTGTAGGACTTCACGTCCGTATAAAAGGGATGCAGCTTGTCGACCGGGACGGCGATGAGCTTCTCGTCCGGCCCCGCCTCGTCTTCCATCAAGAGCACGCCGACCGGCCGGCAGCGCACCACCGAGCCCGGCACCACCGCGGTCGGCCCGGCGATCAGCACGTCGATCGGATCGCCGTCCTGCGACAGCGTGTGCGGCACGAAGCCGTAATTGCACGGATAGAACATCGACGTGTGCAGGAAGCGATCGACGAACAGCGCGCCCGATTCCTTGTCGATCTCGTATTTGACCGGCGCGCCGCCCTGCGGAATCTCGACGACGACATTGATGTCGTGCGGCGGATTGCGGCCGATGGGAATTTTGCCGAGATCCATGGCGGCTTCCTCAGGATGCGTGAACGGTATCGACGCTCGCGGAGATGGTAGCCATTGTCTGTGACGCGCGCGTGATGGTGCCGCCGCCGAGCACGCGCGTGCCGTCATAGACGACGCAGGCCTGGCCCGGCGCGACACCGAGCGCCGGCTCGTCGAGCCGCACGACGCCGCCGCTGTCTTCGAGCGACAGGATCGCGGCTTGCGGCGGCTGGGCCGAGCGCAGCTTCACCGAGACGCGGATATCGCCATCCGGCCGCTTGCCGAGCCAATTCACCTCGCGCAGCACGACGCGACGCTGGCCGAGCGCCGCGCGCGGCCCGACGATCACGCGCCTAGCCGCCGCATCGAGCCGCAGCACGTAGAGCGGCTCGCCGCCGGCGACGCCGATTCCTTTGCGCTGGCCGACGGTGAAATGGATGATGCCGTCGTGGCGGCCGAGCACCTGGCCTTGCTCGTCGACGATCTCGCCCGGCGCGTTGGCCTCGGGGCGAAGCTTCGCGACGAGATCGCCGTAGGACCCGGTCGGCACGAAGCAGATGTCCTGGCTGTCGGGCTTCGCCGCAACCGGCAAAGCGAAGCGCCGCGCCAGCGCGCGGGTCTCGTCCTTGCTGAGACCGCCCAAGGGGAAACGCAGATAATCGAGCTGCGCGCGCGTCGTTGCGAAGAGGAAATAGCTCTGGTCGCGCGTGTCATCGACGGCGCGGTGCAGCTCCGCGCCCTCGGGCCCCGTGATGCGGCGCACGTAATGCCCGGTCGCGAGCGCATCGGCGCCGAGTTCCTTCGCCGTCGCCAAGAGATCGCGGAACTTCACCGTGCGATTGCAGGCAACGCACGGGATCGGCGTTTCGCCCTGGGCATAGGCATCGGCGAAGGTGTCGATGACGTCGCGGCGGAAGCGGCTTTCGTAATCGAGCACGTAATGCGGAATGCCGAGCCGCTCGGCGACGCGCGCGGCATCGTGGATGTCCTGCCCCGCGCAGCAGCTATGCGCCTTGCCGGTCGCGGCGCCGTGATCGTAAAGCTGCAAGGTGATGCCGACGACGTCGCAACCGGCCTCGACCATGAGCGCGGCCGTCGTCGCGCTGTCGACGCCGCCCGACATGGCGACGACGACGCGGCAATCCTTGGGCGGCTTCGGCAGATCGAACGATTGCATCATGGCCGTCATGTAACGCGAGCTTCAACTCTTTATCCGCTTTCCCCGCGAAAGCGGGGATCCAGGGTAGAGCGCGCTATCGCCCTGGGCCCCCGCTTTCGCCGGGGGGAAGCGAAAAAATACTAAGACGCGGCTACAGCAGCCGTTCACACATTCATCATGTTGCGCGTCGCCTGCGGCAGGCGCACGGTCAGGCCGTCGAGTTCCTCGGTCATGATGATCTGGCAGCCCAAGCGCGAGGTCTGGGTCAGGCCGAAAGCGAGGTCGAGCATGTCTTCCTCGTCCTCGCTCGCGTCCTTCAGGAGCTCGTACCATTCCGGATCGACGATCACGTGGCAGGTCGAGCAGGCGAGCGAGCCTTCGCACGCGCCCTCGATGTCGATGTCGTTGCGATGCGCGATCTCGAGCACCGACAGCCCGACCGGCGCCTCGACTTCGCGGCGCGAACCGTCGCGCTGAATGAATGTCATCTTCGGCATAAAAATCCTGGCTTAGTTCTGCGGCGGCAGGTCTTTGGCCGCCAGATCTTCCGCGAGGGCGGCGGCTTCGAGCGCGGCGGCTTCGGCCGATTTGCTGCCCGGATCGACGCTGTCGAGCAGCGTCAAACCTGCGGCTTCGGCGGCCGGCGCCAGCGGACCCTCTTCGATCGGCGGCAGCATCACCACCGCATGGGTTACCGGCCGGGAAAGCTGCTTTTCCGCGCGCGAACGCAGGCCGAGCAGCAGCGCGGCCAGATCGCCGCTTGCGAGCAGGCGCTCGCCATCGCTGCCCGGCAAGATCTCGGCATTGCCGCCGACCGCGAACGCGACGGCGCCCTCCAACGAGCGTCCGGCTTTGCGAATGCCGATACCGACCGCCGCGCCGGGCCCCGATGGGTCGAGCGGCGAGCCGTCCGGCTCTTCGATCTGAAACAGCTTCGTCACGCCAATCCTAACGAAAATAGGGCATCAGACGTGGAAGGACTCGCCGCAGCCGCAACGGCCTTTTTCGTTGGGATTGCGGAAGGTGAAGCCCGATTGCAGCTTGTCGTCGACGTAATCCATCTCGGTGCCGATGATGAACATCGACGCCTTGGGATCGATCAGGATGGTCACGCCGTTCGCCTGCACCACCTCGTCGAACTTGCCCTTCTCGTCGGCATATTCGAGCGTGTAGGTGAGGCCGGAGCAGCCGCGCGAGCGCACGCCGACGCGAATCCCGACCGAGGGCTTGCCGCGCTTCTCCAGCAATTGCTGGATGCGCTGCGCCGCCGCTTCGGTGACGGTCATCGCCTGTTTCGGAGGGGGCCTGGTCGCGGCCGTGGTTGCAGTTGGGGTTGCCATGCGGGATCGATATTGGGGCTGGTTGTGTGAATACCACCCTTATGTGGTGGCCGCCAGCCGGGTTGTCACCCCGGCCGAGCCGAGCTGGCGGACCCCGGCGGCGAGGGTCGAAACCGCGAAATCGACCTCATCCTCGGTGGTGAACCGCCCCAACCCAATCCGGAGCGAAGCCGCGGCCAAATCGTCGGAAAGCCCCAGGGCGCGTAGCACGAAAGACGGCTCGATCTCGGCCGCGGTGCAGGCCGAGCCGGTGGAGAGCGCCAGGCCCGGGCAGGCCTCCATCAGGGCCGGCGCCGGGACGCCTGGGAAGCTCAGATTGAGGTTCCCGGGCAGGCGCCGCTCCGGGTCGCCGTTGAGCCGGGTCGCCGGCAGGGCGCGCTGGATCCCGGCCAGAAACCGCTGGCGCAGGGTCAGGAGCCGCCGGGCCTCGCCCGCCATCTCGGCCTCGGCCAGGGCCGCCGCCTCACCCAACCCGACGCAGAGCGGCGTCGGCAAGGTGCCGGAGCGCATGCCCCGCTCCTGGCCGCCGCCATCGATCAGCGCCGTGATCCGCGCCCGCGGCCGGCGCCGGATATAGAGCGCACCGATGCCTTTCGGGCCGTAGACCTTGTGTCCGGAGATCGACATGAGATCGATCTGCATGGCATCGACATCGATGGGAATCTTGCCGACGGCCTGCGCCGCATCGGTATGGAAGAGCACGCCGCGCGCGCGGCAGAGCGCGCCGATTTCGGCGAGCGGCTGGATGACGCCGATCTCGTTATGCGCCGCCATCACCGAGACGATCGCGGTCTGGTCGTCGATCGCTTCTTTGAGGCGATCGAGATCGACGAGACCACTCTCCTCAACCGGCAGATAGGTCGCGCGGCAGCCTTCGGCCGCCATCGCCTTGGCGCTTTCGAGCACGCATTTATGCTCGGTGACCAGCGTGACGATGCGATCTTTGCCGAACTGCTTGTGAAAACGCAGCGCGCCTTTGACCGCCATATTGTTCGCCTCGGTCGCGCCCGAGGTGAAGACGATCTCGCGCGCATCGGCCTTGATCAGCGACGCGAGCTGGCCGCGCGCCTTCTCGACCGCGGCCTCGGCCTCGCGGCCGTAAGCATGCGTGATCGAAGCGGGGTTGCCGAATTTCTCGGTGAACCAGGGCAGCATCGCTTGCAGCACGCGCGGATCGACGGGCGTCGTCGCCTGATAGTCGAGATAGACCGGCGGCCGATTGGCCTTGCGCGCGATCGCGGCGGTCATGCGGCGCTCGCACGCGTGCGGGCATAAAGCGCGCCCCAGGCATCGACGAGCTGGTCGATATCGGCTTCGGTCGTGCTCCAGCCGAGGCTGATCCGGATCGCGCTTTCGGCGAGGGCGGGCGCGACGCCCATCGCATCGAGGACATGGCTGCGCGTCACCTTGCCCGAGGAGCAGGCAGCGCCGGCGCTGACCATCACGCCGGCGAGATCGAGCGCGATCACCTGCGTCGACGAGGCCACGCCCGGCATCGCGATGCACAAGGTGTTCGGCAAACGCGGCGCGTCGGCGCCGAACACCACGGCGTCGGGCGCGAGGTCGCAGAGCCGCTGCTGCGCCGCGTCGCGCAGCTTGGCGATAGCGGCATAGGCGGCGAGGCCGTTCCGCGCGGCTGCCGCCGCCGCGCCGAAGCCGGCGATGCCGGGGAGATTCTCCGTGCCGCCGCGCAGCCGCCGCTCCTGCCCGCCGCCGCGCAGCAACGGCCGCAGCACGAGGCCGCTGCGCACCACCAGCGCGCCGCTGCCCATCGGCCCACCGAGCTTGTGCGCGGAAAGCGTCATCAGATCGATCTCGAGCGCGGCAAAATCGACCGCGATCTTGCCTGCCGCCTGGATCGCGTCGCAGTGATAAAGCGCGCCCGCCGAATGCGCGATGCGCGCGATCGCAGCGACGTCCTGGATGACGCCGGTCTCGTTGTTCGCGAACATCACCGAGACCAGCGCCGGCCGCGGATCGACTGCGAGCATCGCTTCGAGCGCCGCGAGATCGACCCGGCCGTCCGCCAGCACCGGGATCGCCGCGGCGTCATCCACCGCGGCGCGCACGGAATCATGCTCGATCGCCGAGACGAGAATGCGCCGGCCGGGAAAGGCTTCGAGCGCCAGGACGTTCGCTTCGGTGCCGCCGCTGGTGAAGACGATCTCGTCGGCGCGCGCATTAACCAGCGCCGCGACCGCATCGCGCGCTTCGTTGACGATGCGCCGCGATGCGCGGCCGAAGCGATGTACCGAGGACGGATTGCCGCGATCCGTCAGCGCCGCCGTCACCGCGGCCGCGGCTTCGGGCCGGACCGGGGCGGTGGCGTTCCAATCGAGATAGGCCGTGCGCATGCCGCGAAAACGGGATTATTGCGCCGCGACACCCGGCGCCGGCACCACGCCACTGCGCTCTTGAATGCGCTCTTGGCCCTGGCTATGCAGCGCGCCGGCGCGGCCGAGCACGCGCTGCTCGCACACATCGGCCAGCGTCACTGAGCTCAGATAGAGATGAATCTGATTGCCGAGCTCTTCCCAGAGATCGTGCGTCAGGCAGCGCGTCTTATTGCCGCTGCAGCCGGTCGGCGCGCCGGGCGTGCAGCGCGTCGCGCGGATCGGCTCGTCGACCGCGAGGATGATGTCGGAGATGCGCGTGCCGTCGGCGCCGCGCGCCAGGAGATAGCCGCCGCCTGGGCCGCGCACGCTCTTGACGAGATTGCCGGCGCGCAGCTTGGCAAACAGCTGCTCGAGATAGGAGAGCGAGATTTCCTGCCGCTCGGCGATTTCGGCGAGCGAGATCGGCTCGCCGGTGCAATGCTTGGCGAGATCGACCATCGCCATCACGGCGTAGCGTCCTTTGGTGCTGAGTCTCACTCGTTGGCGCTCCTTCGGGCGGGATCGAAACCGGCGGGGACCGAGGAGGCCAGGCGCTCCTCTTCGAGCGCGGCGAGCCTTGCGCGCAGCCGCGCAACCTCGCCGTGCAGCACGCTGAGCTGGCAGGCGACCGGATCGGGCGTCTCGTCGCAGGGCGTGCCGTAGGGCAGGAATTCCGGCGTCTTCTCCTGCGCCGCGCGCTCGCCGACGGGCTTGGCGGGAATACCGGCGACGCTGACGCCTTCGGGCACTTCCTGGAGCACGACGGCATTGGCGCCGATGCGCGCGCCGCGATGCACGGTGAACGCGCCGAGCACTTTCGCGCCGGCGCCGACGATGACGTCGTCCTCGAGGGTCGGATGGCGCTTGCCGCGATTGAGCGAGGTGCCGCCCAGGGTCACGCCCTGGTAGAGCGTGACGTCGTCGCCGATCTCGGCGGTCTCGCCGATGACGACCCCGAGCCCGTGATCGATGAACAGCCGCCGGCCGATCTTGACGCCGGGATGGATCTCGATGCCGGTCAGCATGCGGCTGATCGCGGAAACGAAGCGGCCGAGGACCAGCCAGCCGCGCTGCCACAGCCAATGCGCCAGGCGATGGAACATCACCGCATGCAGCCCGGGATAGCAGAGCAGCACTTCGAGCGACGAGCGCGCCGCCGGATCGAGCCGCAACACATTCGCGATATCGTCGCGTAGGTTCTTGAAAATCATCGCTTTCGCTGTGCTATTATTTGCGTCCCTCTCAGCATGAATCCGAGAGCGACGGCCTCGCCTGACATATAACTTATCCTAGTACCCTTATCAAGTTTAGGTGGTGGTTCATGCTGGATAACCGGGGGAAAAGCCCAGTGTTTCTGTCGGGTTTGGTGCATGCCTGAGGTCGTCATCACCGGCCCGGCCGGCCGGCTCGAGGCCCGCTATACCGCCGCCCCGGAAGAGAACGCGCCGATCGCCCTGCTGCTGCATCCGCATCCGCAGCATGGCGGCACGATGAACAACAAGGTCGTCTACACGCTGTTCCACGCCTTCCTGCATTGCGGCTTCTCGGCGCTGCGCTTCAACTTCCGCGGCGTCGGCCGCAGCCAGGGGCAATTCGACCGCGGCGAGGGCGAGCTCGCCGATGCCGCCGCGGCGCTCGACTGGCTGCAGGCGGCGCATCCCAATGCCAGATCGTGCTGGGTCGGCGGGTTTTCCTTCGGCGCATGGATCGGCATGCAGCTGCTGATGCGCCGGCCCGAGATCGGCGCCTTCGTCTCGGTGGCGCCGCCCGCCGGCATGTTCGATTTCGGCTTCCTCGCGCCCTGCCCGGCCTCGGGCCTCATCGTCCAGGGCGACCAGGATCAGGTCGTGCCGCCGGAAGCGACGCAAAAGCTCGTCGCCAAGCTCAAGCAGCAGCGCGACATCACGATCGAGCATCGCGTCGTCCAAGGCGCCGATCATTTCTTCTACAATCACCTGACGGAGCTCGGCGCGATCGTCGAGGAATACGTCACGCACGCAAAGCCGAAGCCCATGGCCAGGGCGCACTAGCGCCACGAGGGGGGAGCCGCATGGCGGAAACGCTCGAACTGGAATTGATCGGCGCGCCGCAGAGCAATTACGTCTGGACCTGCCGGATCGCGCTCGCGGAGAAAGAGGTCGCCTATAAATTCTCGCCGGAGCGGCCGCATTCGCCCGCCGTCGATGCGATCCATCCCTTCGGCAAGATCCCGGTGATGCGGCACAACGACGTGGCGCTCTGCGAATCGAAAGCGATCTGCACCTATATCGATCGCCAATTCCCGGGCAAAGGGCTGATCCCCAAAAGCGCCTATGGCGGCGCGCTCTGCGAGCAATGGATCTCGCTGATCAATCGCGAGATCGATCCGCTGCTGGTGCGCGAATATCTCCTCGGCTATTTCGTCGGCGGCCGCACCGGCGGCCAGCCCGACCGCGCCAAGATCGAGGCGGCGCTGCCCAGGATGCCGAAGCATTTCGAGTTGCTCGACCGTGCCGTCGGCAAGACCGGCTTTCTTTGCGGCGACAATTTCTCGCTCGCCGATTGCTTCCTCATCCCGATCCTTTTCTATATGAGCCGCCTGCCCGAGAGCAAAGCGATGATGGACGAGCGCCGCAATCTCAACGCCTATCTCGCCAACTCCTTGAAGCGCAAAAGCGTCGCGGAGAGCGTGCCGCCAGCCTCGCAAGGCTGAGCATTGCGCCGGGCCGGGATCAATCCCATGTGTTGGGTCTGACTTCGGTGACGGGATGGCGACGAAGCTCGACGTGAAGGCGATGACGGCGCTGATGACAGCGCTGCAATGGATCTACGAGCGCGCCGTCGACGGCGTGCCGGGCCTCGACGGCGCGCCGCATCTCGCCGCCGCCTATCAGCGGCAATGCGCGACCGACGAGGAAGCCATCGACGCCCTTATCCGCTGGCAGGTCGCGAAAGCCGCGGCCGCCGGCTTCCTCACCAATCTCGGCGGGCTCGCGACCCTGCCGATCGCGCTGCCGGCGAACGTGCTGAGCGCGCTCTACATCCAGGTCCGCATGGTCGCCGCGATCGCGGCGCTGCGCGGCCACGATCTCAAAAGCGATCAGGTGCGCACCGTGGTGCTCGCCTGTCTCTGCGGCACGACCTTCCTCGACGTGCTGAAGGAAACCGGCATCGGCATCGGCGTCGGTCTGGCGCAGCAAGCGGTCGCCGATCTCTCGACCGACGCGCTGCGCAAGATCGGACGCCACGCGCTGCTGAAGCGCGGCAGCAGCGGCACGCAGCTCGCGCGGTTCGCGCCGCTGCTCGGCGGCGTGATCGCCGGCGCCGTCGACGGCGCGGTCACCCGCGCTTACGCCCACGCCGCGAAGAAGCTGTTCACGCCGATCATCACGATCGAGGCGACTTAAAGTTCGCCGAATAAGCGCACGCTCTTTCATCGTCATTCCGGCGAAAGCGCGAATCCAGAGCAACCGGCGTGCCACTAGGACTGGACCCCCGCTTTCGCGGGGGTGACGAATAGGAATAAGTGCGCGCTCTCAGGCAAACGGATCGTGCACCAGCACCGTGTCTTCGCGCTCGGGGCTGGTGGAGAGGAGCGCGATCGGCGTCTCGATCAGCTCTTCGACGCGGCGCACATATTTGACCGCGAGCGCCGGCAGCTGGGCCCAGGAGCGCGCGCCGCGCGTCGACTCGCTCCAGCCTTCGATCGTCTCATAGACCGGCTCGACCGCGGCTTGCTGCTCGGCGCTCGCCGGCAGGCGATCGATGATCTCCTTGCCGAGACGATAGCCGGTGCAGACCTTGATCTCCTTGAAGCCGTCGAGCACGTCGAGCTTGGTCAGCGCGATGCCGTTGATGCCGGCGGTCTTCACCGCCTGGCGCACCATCACCGCATCGAACCAGCCGCAGCGGCGCTTCCGCCCCGTCACCACGCCGAATTCCTTGCCGCGCTGGCCGAGCGTCTCGCCGATCTCGTCTTTGAGTTCGGTCGGGAACGGGCCGCTGCCGACGCGCGTCGTATAGGCCTTGGAGATGCCGAGCACATAGCCGATCGCGCCCGGCCCCAGCCCCGCGCCCGACGCCGCCTGGCCGGGATGCGTGTGCGACGAGGTCACGTACGGATAGGTGCCGTGATCGACATCGAGCATGATGCCCTGCGCGCCTTCGAAGAGGATGCGCTTGCTCTCCTTCTTCGCTTCATCGAGCAGGCGCCACGCCGGCACCGCATAAGGCAGCACTTTCGGCGCGAGCTCTTTCAGCGCCGCGAGCAGCGGCGCGGCCTCGACCTCGGGCGCGCCGAGGCCGCGCAGCAGCGCGTTGTGATGGACGAGGACGTTGTCGATCTTCGCCGCCAAGGTCGAGAAATCGGCGAGATCGCAGACCCGGATGGCGCGGCGGCCGACCTTGTCCTCGTAGGCCGGGCCGATGCCGCGGCCGGTGGTGCCGATCTTGTTCGCGCCTTTGGCTTCCTCGCGCGCGCGATCGATCTGGCCGTGCGACGGCAGGATCAGCGTCGCATTCTCGGCGAGCTTCAGATTGGCGGGCGAGACGTTGACGCCTTTCTGCTTGATCGCATCGATCTCCTTGAGCAGCGCCCAGGGATCGACGACGACGCCGTTGCCGATGATCGAGATTTTCTCCGGCCGCACGATGCCGGACGGCAGCAGGCTGAGCTTGAACTCGACGCCGTCGATGACGAGCGTATGCCCGGCATTGTGGCCGCCTTGGAAGCGCACGACGATATCGGCGCGCTGCGATAGCCAGTCGACGATCTTGCCCTTGCCCTCATCGCCCCATTGGGCGCCGATCACCGCGACATTGGCCATGACGAATCTTTCCTAAACCGTGATCGCCCTAAACCGAAACGGCGAGTTCGCCGTCGAGCACATGGGTGCAGCCGAGCCGCCGCGCTTCCGCGGCCGCATCCAGCGCCGGCACCAGCCCCGCGACGGTGACATAGCCTTGCGTGCGCCAGCGCGAAGCCGCCGCGGCATTGCTGCCCGCCGGCAGGTAGAGCCGCGGCGCCGGACGATGCGGCGTCATCGCCTCGAGCACGGCCTCGGTATAAAGGGTGAAGCCGGTCGCGTCTTCGCCGCGCCCCGCGCCGCCATTGTCGGTGCGATAGCGCCCGCCGCGGCCGAGCTCGGTCTTGAGCCCGCGCGCGAAGAACGAGAAGCTGACGCCGGTGTGATATTCGAAGCCGCGATTCTCAACTGGATCGATGGTGATGGCGAGCGACGGCATCGCCTTGGCGAGCTGCTCCGCGACCGCGACGAGCCGCGCGCGCTCCGCCGCCGCTTCCGGCGCGAGATCGAGCGCGGCGATGGCTTTGAGCGCCGGCGCCGAAGCGCCCGCCGACGCGAGTAGCTTTTGCAAGACGCTCGCCGCCTTGCCGCCTGCCGCTTTGACGCCCGCCGCATCCTTGTGATCGAGCGCACGGCGCAGCTCGTCGAGCGCCGTGCCGGGAACTCCGGCCGCGCGGCAGACCGCCGGCACCAGGGTCGGCAAGGTCAGATCGACCGAAAGCCCTTCGATGCCGAGCGAGGTCAGCGCTTCGGCCGCGAGCGTCACCGCCTCGATATCGGCGGCGATCGCGTCGCTGCCGATGAGCTCGGCGCCGACCTGGCCGATCTGGCGCTCGGGTAGCATGTCGCTGCCTTTGACGCGCAGCGCCTCGCCGGCATAGCAGAGGCGGAGCGGGCGCGGCGCATGGGCCAAGCGCGTGCCGGCGATGCGCGCGATCTGCGTCGTCATATCGGCGCGCAAGCCGATCATGCGCTGCGAGATCGGGTCCATCAGCCGGAAGGTCTCGGGTGCCATCGTCGCGCCGGCGCCGGAGAGGAGATTCTCCTCGAATTCCATCAGCGGCGGCTTCACCCGCTCATAGCCATGGCTCGCCAGCACCGCGACCAGCTTGCCGACCGCCTCCGCCTCGGCCTCGGCGTCGGGCGGCAGCAGGTCGCGCAAACCCTGCGGCAGCAGCGCCTTGTGCAGATTATCGTTCGACGGACCGGGCATGGGGCCGGGATAGCGGGTTTAAGGCGCGCTGGCAAAGGGAAAGGGGCGCCTCAAGGAAACGCGCGATGCTTCTTTTCGTCACCCCCGACGCCTTCGACAGCGCGCAGGAGCGGAGGGCCGGAATCCGGGATTCCCTGACAAGCCGGTTCGGCAGCCTCAGGTTTTCGTCTGGGCGCGGAATGCGTCGATGATCTCGCTGCCGGTCGCGAACCATATCTTGTCCTGGCCGGCGATGTATTGCAGCGCGCGGTCGAGATACTTGATTCGATGCGGGACGCCGATCAGGAAGGGATGCAAGGCGATCGCCATGACGCGCCCGCCTTTTTTCTCGGCTTCCTCGCGGAGCGTGTCGCAGGAATCGCGGATGCGCTTTTCGAAATCGTCGATGCTGATGCTCGGTTCGCTGAACAGCGAATAGTCGTTCAACTCGACCGTATAGGGGATCGAGAAAATCCCGTTATTCATGCGATAGGGCAGATCGTCATTCACCCAGTCGCAGACATAGTCGACGCCGGCTTTTTGCAGGAAATCGAGCGTGTTCCAGCTTTCGCGCAATGCCGGGCTGAGCCAGCCGCGCATGCGTTGTCCATAGGCTGCGATGGCGTTTTTGGTGGCGTCGATATTGGCGACTTCCTCCTCGGCGCTGAGGCTCGGGAGCATGGTCGAATTGTTGAAGCCATGGCCCATGAATTCCCAGCCAAGCTTGACGGCTTCCTCCATCACGCGGGGGTAGCGGGTGCTGACCTCGCCGTTGAGGGCGACGGTGCCGCGCACGCCGTGCTTCGCCAGGACTTCCATCAGGCGCCAGATGCCGACCCGGTTGCCGTAGTCGCGCCGCGCGAAACTGCGGACGTCGGGTGCGTTACCGCTCAGCCGATAGTGCTCGATGTTGGGAATGACCCAGACCGCCAGCGTCGCGCCCTTCGGCCACGCGACCGGCGGACGATCGACGATCGGCGAATAGGGAAAGAGGGAGGCGGGATCGATATCGGGCATCGTGCTTCTCTCAGGTGGGACTCGTGGTCCCGCGCCAGCGCAGGAAATACGCCTCGATACGCAGGAAAATGAAATTGAGCGTGTAGCCGAGAATCCCCAGCGTGAAGATGCCGGCGAACATATCCTGAATCCGGAAGACACGCTGGCGGTCGAGGATGAAATAGCCGATGCCGCTGTTGCCGGCGATCATTTCGGCGATCACGACGACGATGAGGGCGATGCCGAGGCTGATGCGCATGCCGGTGAGAACGTTGGGCAAGGCTGCGGGCAGGATGATCTGCCGCAGCGCTTTCACGCGCGGCACACCGAAGGTGCGGCCGGTGTCGATCAGGATGGGATCGATGCTCCGCACACCGTTATAGGTGTTGAGGAGGATCGGGAAGAAGCAGGCGAGGAAAACGATGAAGATTTTCATCTCTTCGCCGATGCCGAGGAACAAGATGGCGAGCGGGATATAAGCCGAGCTGGGGATCGGCCGCAGGAATTCGGTCAGGGGCTCGAGCAGGCGATAGATGAACGGCACCGTCCCCATCATCAGGCCGACCGGGACCGCCACACCGGTCGCCAGAAAGAACCCGGCAAAGATGCGCCCGAGGCTCGGCAGAACCTGCTTCAACAAAGGCCCGCCGGCGATGTTGTGATACAAGGACAGCAAGATGGTCGACACCGGCGGCATATCGACGGGATCGATCCAGCGTTCGATCGAGCCGAGCTCCCATGCCCCCAACAGGAAGAGGATCAGCAGGAATCCCGGGAGGCGGGCTTTCACGGCCGGGGTGCGGTTACGAGGCCTGCGCCAGAGCAGGTCCCTTCACGATGGCTGTCAATTCGTCGAGCGAGATGACGCCTGCGTATTTTGCCGCGAGATCGTAGAGATTGGCGCAATGCGCGTAGTAGGACCGGTCGAAGCAGCAATCGTCGATCACGAAAGTGTTGTAACCATTGGAATGGGAATCGACGGCGGTCGCGCGCACGCAGCCCGACGTCGAGACGCCGCAGACGACGATGGTGTCGATCTGCTCGCGCACGAGATAGCTGGTCAACGGCGTCTGGAAGAATCCGCTCGCTTTCGTCTTGGGCAATACCCATTCGCCGTCGCGCGGCTTGATCGCATCCGGAAAATCGTTGTGGCCGGCCGGGTAGCCGGCATCCCGTCTCCCGGTGCGCAGCGATTTCGTCGCGCCGCCGCTGAAGGGTTGCTTGTCGGGATCGCCGAGAGTGAAGACGACCGGCCATTTCTTCGCGCGGAAAAGATCGATGAGGCTTACGATTCGCGGCATCGTTTCCCACGACATAGGACCGCAGGCGGTGCGGTATTCCTTCACCGCCTCCGCGAGGCTCAAGCCCTCACGCCCGCAAAAGCCGAGCGTCACATCGACGACGATCAAGGCGGGGCGCGATCCGATTTTCATCGTGCCGCTCGCATTGGTTCTCTCGAGCGTGCGGCGCTCCGCATCGGGGAGTTGCTTCAGCCAATCTTTCATGTCGGCTCCTTCTCGCTTGCCGGTAAATGACCATTTGTCTCCAGCCGATGCAAGCAGTATGAAATTTGCCGCGCCGCCGCCGGACGCAGCAAGGGGGATAAAGGGCAATGAAGAAGTATTTTCTCGCTTCGGCGTTGTGTCTCGCCCTGGTGAATGCGGCGGTCGCCGATGAAGCTGCCCCGGTCAAACTCGGCTTGACCAAGCTCGGCGCAACGACAAGTGCCTGGATCGCCGCGCAGAACGGCATTTTCAAGAAACACGGGCTCGATCTCCAGACGGTCGAAATTCCGGGCACGGCTCAAAGCACGCTGTTGCTGAAGGGCAAGGCCCTCGACATCGTTTTGCAAATTCCCGGCACCGGCATGGTCGCCAACGAGCAGGGCTTCGACATGGTTCTCATCGCGCAGAACGAAACCGCGGGGACGACGCCGCCGGTCTCGAACGCGCTCATGGTGCCGACCAATTCGCCGATTCACGCGGTGCAGGATTTGCGCGGCAAGCGCATCGCGTTTTCAGCGCCGCGCGGTCAGGGCTTTGCGGCCTTCAAGGATACGCTTCAGCGCGCCGGACTGACGATCGACGCGGTCCAGTTGGTTGAGGCGCCGTTCTCCTCGGCAGGCGATCTGCTGCGCACCGGCCAGGTCGATGCGGCGGCGACGCTCGATCCTTATACGACCCAACTCATCAAGGGCGGATTCGGCCATCCGATCTCGTGGTACATGATCGAGACCATTCCGGATCAGCCCGTCGGTTCGTGGTGGGCGCTGCGTTCCTGGGTTGAGACGCATCAGAAAGAGGCGGCGGCCTTCAAGGACTCGTTGGCCGAGGCCCAGGATTATCTCAATGCGGATCACGAGCGGGCGCGGAAAGCCGTCGCCGCCTATTCAGGCCTCGATCCGGCCCTCGTCCAGGACATGCCGCCGATCAGCTGGAAGTCCGCCATCGACCCGAAGGCCTGGCAGGCGGTTGCCGACATGATGTATCGGCAGGGCGAGCTGTCGCAAAAACACGACGTCTCCGAATACCTGCCGAAATAGCTCACCACCGATAGCCGAAGCTCCGGCCGTATCCGATACCCGGAGAACGCGGCCTAGAAATGCAGCTGCCGCACCTGCATCACATTGGGCAGGGCGCAGACATGGGCGAGCACGGCTTCATCGAGCGGCTGGTCGACCTGGACGAGGCAGATCGCGTCCTCGCCGGCGGCTTTGCGTCCGAGGTGGAAGGTCGCGATGTTGATCCCCGCCTCGCTCAGCGTGCGGCCGAGATTGCCGATGAAGCCCGGCTTGTCCTGGTTGCGCACGAAGAGCATCGTCGGGCCGAGCTCGGCCTCGAGCGAGATGTCCTCGATGGCGACGATGCGCGGCTTGTCGCCGCCGAACAGCGTGCCGGCGACGCTGCGCTGCTTCTGGCCCGAGATCACGGTCACTTTGATGAGCGTCTGGTAGTCGCTGGTATCGGTCGAGCGCGTCTCGTCGATCTTGATGTTGCGCTCCTTGCAGAGCGCCGGCGCGTTCACGAGGTTGACGGTGTCGAGCTGCGGCCGCAGCAGCGCCGCAAGGATGGTCTGGGTCAGCGGCTTGACGTTGAGCTCGCCGGCATGGCCGGCATATTCGATCGCGACGGCGGAAAGGCCGACATCGGTGATCTGGCCGGCGAAGCTGCCGAGCTCTTCGGCGAGCTTCAGATAGGGCTTCAGCCGCGCCGAATCCTCGGCCGAGAGCGAGGGCATGTTGAGCGCGTTCACGACGGCGCCGGTCATCAGGTAGTCGGCCATCTGCTCGGCGATCTGCAGCGCGACATTCTCCTGCGCCTCGTTGGTCGAGGCGCCGAGATGCGGCGTCGCGATGAGCCGCGGATTGCCGAAGAGGATGTTCTCTTTCGCCGGCTCGACCGGGAAGACGTCGATCGCCGCGCCTGCGACCTTGCCGGAATCGAGCGCCGCTTTGAGCGCCTCTTCGACGACGAGCCCGCCGCGCGCGCAATTGATGATGCGCACGCCGTCCTTCATCTTGGCGATGGCTTTGGCGTCAATGATGTTCTTGGTCTGCTCGGTCAGCGGCGTGTGCAGGGTGATGAAATCGGCGCGCGCGAAAAGCTCGTCCAGTTCGACCTTCTCGACGCCCAGCGCCACCGCGCGCTCGGCCGTGAGGAACGGATCGAAGGCGATTACCTTCATCTTGAGGCCCAGCGCACGGTCGGCGACGATCGAGCCGACATTGCCGCAGCCGATGATGCCGAGCGTCTTCGCCGTGAGCTCGACGCCCATGAAGCGCGACTTTTCCCATTTGCCGGCCTGGGTCGAGCGGTCGGCGGCCGGCAGCTCGCGCGCCAGCGCCATCATCAGCGCGATCGCGTGCTCGGCGGTGGTGATCGAATTGCCGAACGGCGTGTTCATCACCACGACGCCACGCGCCGTCGCCGCGGGGATGTCGACATTGTCGACGCCGATGCCGGCGCGGCCGACGACCTTGAGATTGGTCGCGGCTTCGAGGACCGCTTTCGTCACTTTGGTCGCCGAGCGAATGGCGAGGCCGTCGTATTTGCCGATCTCGGCCTTCAGCTGATCGGGCGTCAGTTTCGTGTTGAACGTCACCTCGACGCCGCGCTCCTTGAAGATTTCGATCGCGCGCGGGCTCAACTCGTCGGAAATCAAGACTCTCGGCATAGGAGAGACTCCTCGTCCGTAAAGGCGTTAGAGAGAAAGGTTAAGCCGCGGCGGCGGCTTGGTTCGCTTCGGCGAAAGCCCAGTCGAGCCAGGGCAGCAACGCTTCGACGTCGCTCCGCTCGATCGTCGCGCCGCACCAGATCCTGAGGCCCGGCACCGCATCGCGATGGCCGGCGATGTCGTAAGCGACGCCTTCGGCATCGAGCAGCGATTCGATCTTCTTGACCGCGGCCCATTGCTGTTCGGCCGGCAGCTTGTCGAAACCGTCCGCGACGATCTTCAGGCAGACCGAGGTGCAGGAGCGCACTTTCGGGTCCTCGACCAGGAAATCGACCCACGGCGTCTTCTCGACCCAGGCGGCAATGGTCGCGAGATTGCTCTCGCAGCGCGCCTTGAGCTTCGGCAGGCCGCCGATCGACTCGGCCCATTTCAGCGAATCGATCGCATCTTCCACTGCCAGCATCGACGGCGTGTTGATGGTCTCTTCGGCGAAGATGCCTTCGCTGAACTTGCCCTTGTTGGTGAGGCGGAAGATCTTCGGCATCGGCCAGGGCGGCGTGTAGCTATTGAGCCGCTCGACCGCGCGCGGGCTGAGCGCGAGCATGCCATGCGCCGCCTCGCCGCCCAGCACTTTCTGCCAGGACCAGGTGACGACGTCGAGCTTGTCCCAGGGCAGATCCATCGCGAAGACGCCGGAGGTGGCGTCGCAAATCGTCAGGCCCTGGCGATCCGCCTTGATCCAATCGCCGTTCGGGATGCGGCCGCCGGAGGTCGTGCCGTTCCACGGGAAGACCACGTCGCGGTCGGTGTCGACCTTGGAGAGATCGGGAATCTGGCCGTACGGCGCGCGGAAAACGCGCAGATCCTTGATCTTGAGCTGCTTCTCGATATCGGTGACCCAGCCTTCGCCGAAGCTTTCCCAGGTCAGCGCATCGACGCCGCGCGGGCCCAAGAGCGACCAGAGGATCATCTCGACCGCGCCCGTATCCGAGGCCGGCGTGATCGCGAGGCGGTAATCCTTCGGCATGCCGAGGAGATCGCGCGAGCGGGTGATGACTTCTTTGAGGCGCGCCTTGCCGAGCTTCGAGCGATGCGAGCGCCCGAACAGCGCATTCTGCAGCGCCGTCACGGAATAACCGGGGCGCTTGGCACAAGGACCAGAGGAGAAATTAGGGCAGGCGGGCCGGCGTTGCGGCTTCATGGTCGCTATTCCTTCCAGAATAGTTGCGCCCCGTTGGGGGGGCGTGTCCCGCCGCGAAAACTATCAGATCGCGCCCCGGCGTCAATGCTTAATCGCGCGACGCAGCGCCGCAGCCGCGAGGCTTAACGTTTCATAAACCCGGGGCGGGCGCCGATACGTCCCATCGTGCTTTTCGATATCTCGGCCGGCGCCGGTTTTCGGCTATGATTGGGCGATAAGCGATTCTGGGAGGATTGCCATGGCCACGTCTTACAGCCGCGAAGCCTTGATCGAGCGGGCGCGCAAGGTTGCGCCGGTCTTGCGCGAGCGCGCGCAGGCGAGCGGCGACGCGCGCCGCATTCCGGCCGAGACGATCAAGGATTTCTGGGATGCCGAGCTCTGCTACCTGCTGAAGCCGAAGAAATTCGGCGGGCCGGAAGTGCGCGTCGACACCGCGTTCGAAATCGCCTCGGAGCTCTCGCGCGGCGACGGCTCGGCCGGGTGGGTGTGGACGGTGATGGGCGTGCACGATCTCTTCGTCGCGCTCTTCCCGGAAAAGGCGCAGCACGAATATTGGGCGAAGGACCGCACCCTCTCGGCCTCGAGCTTCGCGCCCTCGGGCAAGATCGAGCCGGCGCCGGGCGGCGTGAAGCTCTCGGGCAAATGGTCGTTCTGCTCGGGCGTCGACAACGCGCAGTGGATGATCCTCGGCGCTTTCGCCGGCATGATCTCGACCAGCCCGCCGATCCCGGACATCCGCTATCTGCTCTTGCCGATGAGCGACGTGAAGGTGATCGACGATTGGAACGTGATGGGGCTGCGCGGCACCGGCAGCAAGAGCGTCGTCGTCGAAGGCGCCTTCGTGCCCGAGCATCGCATGGTGAAGAACGACGATCTCGTCAACGGCAAGGCGCCGGGCGCGCAGGTGCATGACGGGCCGCTCTATCGCGCGCCGGTCTGGGCCGTGTTCCCGTTCTGCATCACCTCGCCCGCCAACGGCATGGCGCGCGGCGCGTTCGACAGCTACGTCAGCGAGATGAAAGCGCGCGAGAGCACCTTCGATCATTCGGCGCTGTCGAAGAAGCCGAACATCCAGCTCCGCCTCGCCGAAGCCGGCGCGCTGATCGACGCGGCCGATCTGCTCTACAAGCGCTCGTTGAAAGAGACGATCGACACCATCATGTCGGGCGGCCAGCTCTCGCTGGAGGTGCGGCTGCGCAATCGCCGCGACCAGGGCTATTCGGTGGTGATGCTGCAGAAGGCGACCGATCTGCTGCTCGGCGCGCAAGGCGGCAAGGGCATTTTCGAGGGCAACCACGTGCAGCGCTCGTTCCGCGATCTGCACGCCCTCGCCGGCCATATCGTCGGCGGCTGGGACATGCCGGCGCTCAATTATGGCTCGGTGCTGCTGGGCGGTCCGCCTTCCGATCCGTTCTTCTGAGCGCGTTCCGCCGCAGCCGCTGCCGGGCGCCGCGGTGCGGTACGCCGCCGCATAATTGACACCGCCGGGGAAACTCAGGTCATTCCCTGATACCGCGCCGCGCATGACCGGTGCGACGCTCCGGTGCCAGCCCGGTTTTCGCGTGCCTCGACCACAGCCCCCGCGCCGATGATCGGGCCTGGCGCTCGCGCCATCTCGCCCCGAGGCCCATCATGAAGCAAGAACGTGTCGCGCGAAGCTCGTCGCGTCCGGCACATGCCGAAGCCGCGCCGCCGGCGGTGCCGGCCCGAACCCCCGCCAAGAAGCTGAATGGCGGGGCCAACGGGAACGGCACGCCGCTGAAGGCGCGGCCGCCGGCGGTCGTGCTCTCGATCGGCGGCACCGAGCTCGTGCCGGTCGATGAATTGCTGGAAGCCGGCAAGGCGTTGCGCGACAAGGTGCCACGCGCCGCACATGGCGAGTGGAAGCGCGGCGACAATCGCATCGATCCGCTGGCCATCCTCCAAAAGAGCGACGTGGGACGGCTCGCCGAGCTGGTGCCGATCCGCTACGGCCGGATGCTGGAATCGCCTTTCGCCTTCTATCGCGGCACCGCAGCGGTGATGGCCGCCGATCTCGCCAAGACGCCCGTCACCGGCATCCGGGTCCAGGCGTGCGGTGATTGCCACCTCGTCAATTTCGGCGGCTTCGCCACGCCCGAGCGCAATATCGTTTTCGACATCAACGATTTCGACGAGACCTTGCCGGGGCCGTGGGAATGGGACGTGAAGCGGCTCGCCGCCTCCTTCGTCCTCGCGGCGCGCTCCCTCGGCTTCACGGACTCGCAAGCCCGTGACGCCGCAAGCGCCGCCGTCCGCAGCTACCGCAAGACGATGCGCGAATTCAGCGCGATGCACCCGCTCGACGTGTGGTACGCGCGCGTCACCGCCGAGGATTTCATCAAGGGCGCCGCGAAGAAGGACCGGCCGGCGCTGCAAGAGCGGCTCGATCGTGCGGTCGCGCGCGCCGGCGACGCGAACGATTTCCCCAAACTCGCCGGCATGGTCGGCGGCCATGTCGGCATTCGCGACGCGCCGCCGCTGATCTTCCATCCCGAGATCGCGTATAGCGCCGAGTTTCGGTCAGGCCTTACCGCCGTCTTCGAGGCGTATCGCGACACGCTCGCGGACGAGCGCCGCACCCTGCTCGACCAGTACCGCGTCGTCGATGCGGCGATCAAGGTCGTCGGGATCGGCAGCGTCGGCCGACGATGCTGGATCGCGTTGCTGATGTCGGCGACGAACGACCCGCTGTTCCTGCAATTCAAGGAGGCGGTCGCCTCCGTGCTCGAGCCCTACGCCGGCAAAAGCATCTATCCGCATCACGGACAGCGGGTGGTCGTCGGCCAACGCATGATGCAGCCCGCCTCCGATGTCTTCCTCGGCTGGGTCTCGAAAATGAAGACGACCGACGGTCTGCGCGATTTCTATGTCCGCCAGTTGCGCGACAGCAAGATCAAGCCCCTGATTGAGACCTTCGATCCGGATTTCCTCTCGCTCTACGCCAAGATGTGCGGCCGCGTCTTGGCGCGCGCCCATGCCAAGACCGGCGATCAATGCACGATCAGCGGCTATCTCGGCATGAGCGAGGATTTCGACGAGGCGATCACCAAATTCTCGCTCGCCTATGCCGATCAGACGGAGCGCGATTACGCCGCACTGAAGACGGCGGTGAAGAACGGCAAGATCCAGGCTTATCGCGAGTGACGCCGGGCAGCGAGAGTGCGGTTCCGTGATCGACTTCTCGGCCGTTCCGCTCTGGCTGATCTTCCTCGTCAGCCTCGGCCTCATCTTCGGCGCCGTCGAACTCGGCCGCTGGCTCGGCGCGCGCGAGAAGGTCCGCAAGAGCGAGACGATCACGATGCTGGTCGGCGCGGTGCTCGGTCTCCTGGCGCTGATCATGGGCTTTACCTTCTCGGTCGCGCTCTCGCGCTACGAGGCGCGGCTCGATGCGGTGCTCGAGGAAGCCAACGCCATCGGCACGACGGCGCTCCGCGCCCGGCTCCTGCCCGAGCCGCAGGCGAGCACCAGCCTCAAGCTGCTGCGCGACTATGTCGAGCTCCGTCTCGATCTGACGGGGAAGGCGGCGAGCGCGGCGGAACTCGCGGCCGCGATCGAGCGCTCGAACGGCATCCAGGAATCGTTGTGGCTCGAGGCCAAGGCGGCCGCAGCGAAGGACAACGCCATGGTGCCGAGCGGCCTTTATATCCAGACCTTGAACGAGACGATCGACAGTCAGGAAAAGCGTCTGACGGCTTTCCGCAACCGCGTGCCGGGGGTCGTCTTCGTCGCGCTTTACGGCATTGCCATTCTCGCCGCGGGCTTCACGGGGTATTCCGGCTGGTCCGAAGCACAGCGCTCGCGCGTCTCGGACTACCTCGTCTACTTCGTCGTCGCCGCGGTGATCCTCCTGATCCAGGATCTCGACCGGCCCGGCGCCGGGCTCATCAGCGTCAGCCAGCAGCCGCTCATCGATTTGTCGAACAGCATGGCGGCCTACATGCCCAAGGATTAGGGCGCGGCGGCTACAGCGCCCGGATCGCCGGCAGGATTTCCTGCGTGAAAAGATCGAGCGTCTTGAGGCTCTGCGCGTGGCTGAGATTGCCGAAAGCGATCTGCAGCAGCGGGTAATTGATGCCGGCCGTCGCGATGTCCTTCAGCAGCTCGGCCTTCACCGTCTCGGGCGAGCCGGCGATGACGCAACCGACGCGTTTGCGCGCCACCTCGTAGGAGCCCGAGAGGAACAGCGCGGTGAAACCGTAGCTGTGCGCCTGGTGCTCGAGGCTCTGGTACCAGCGCAGATAGGCGGCTTCGCCGAGCGTCTCGGCTTCGGCATCGCTCTCGGCGATCACCAGCATGCGCACGAAGCCGAGCGTCGGCTCGGCCGGCCGGCCCTGGCGCAGCGGCGCGTCCTTGTTGCGCGTCCAAGCCTCGCGATAGGCGTCGATCGATTGCTTCATGCGCGCGGCCGGCGCCCAGCCGGCGTTCATCGCCGCGCCGAGCGAGGCGATGTAGTCGCGCGTCGCGCCTGAGGACGAGCCGTACCACAGCGGCGGAAACGGCTTCTGCACCGGCTTCACCTCGACCGGCACGTCGTAATATTGCCAGCGCGTGCCGCGATGGGTGACGCGATCCGCCGTGAAGTATTGGATCATCACATCCATCGCTTCGCGGAAGAGATCGCGCGTCTCGTTCATCGTGTAGCCGAACATCGACAATTCCCACGGCGAGATGCCGCGGCCGACGCCGAGCTCGAAGCGCCCGTTCGACATCTGATCGAGCATCGCGACTTCTTCCGCGAGCAAGAGCGGATTGTGGAAGGCGAGCGCGTAAGCGAGCGGCCCCAACCGGATGCGCTTGGTGCGCATCGCCGCCGCGCCGAGGAAGATGCCCGGCTGCGGCGCCATGCCGACCGGGTTCCAGTGATGCTCGGCGAGGTGATAGCTGTCGATGCCGGCCTTGTCGGCCGCCTCGATCATCTGCAGCCGCTCTTCGTAGAATTGCGGCAGCGGCGCCTCGCCGCGATCGAGATGATCGAAAATGCCGACGCGCATGTCTCGCCGCCCCTGCCGCCGCGCGGCCCCTATTTCACGTAGGCGTTGTCGATCAGCGGCTTGTAATCCGGCAGCTTGTCCTCGGGCTTCAGGAAGCCGGCGGCGGCGTTCATGTTGTCGCCGTTCTCGAGATCTTGCGGCGTGGTGATCGGCTTGTCGGCCGTCATCGCCTTCACCGTCTCGTAGGCCGCCTGCAGCACCTTGTCGTTGTAGGTGCCGAAATGCGCCTTCATGACCGCGAGCGAGGTCTGCGGATCGTTGCGGATGATCTGCGTCGCCTCGTAGATGCCGTGCACCATCTTCTCGCAGATGGTTTTGTGCCCGGCGCAGAAATCGCCACGCGTCATCAGCAGCGCCGCCGAGACCGGCGAGAATTCCTTCGGCTCGCCGATGCGCGCATCGCTGACCATCACGGCGCTGCCGTCGCTCACCACCTGCTCGACGAAAGGCGGGCTGTTGGAGAAGCCGTCGATCTTCTTCGCGGCGAAAGCGGCCATGAATTCCGGCGGCTGCATCGGGGTCGCGACGACATCGGCCTTGGGATCGAGCCCGGCATCCTTCGCGATCACCTTGAGCACGATGTCGGGAATGGCGCCGACGCCGCCGATCGCGATGGTGCGGCCTTTGAGGACCTTGCCGCGCTCGGCGATCGGCGCCTTGGGATCGAAATGCGCCGCCTCGGCGATGTCCTTGCGGATGACGATCGACTGGCCGGACTGGCTGATCGCGGTCAGCAGCGCCACGACCTTCTGGCCCTTCGCCCAGGCACGGGTGATGGTCGGGCCGGAGCCCATCGAGAAATCGGCCGAGCCCGCGATCACCGCGTTCATCGAGCCGATGCCGATGATGTCGAGGATTTTGACGTTGAGCCCTTCCTTCGACCAGAGATGCTGGTCGTCGGCGATGTAGCGCGACAGGAACAGCACGTTCTGTCCCGGAATGGCGAGGGTCGTGTCCTCGGCGCGCGCGGCGGGCGCGGCCAACGCGGCGACACTCAGAGCCGCCACGGCGGGCAGCGCGAAACGCAGGCAACGATGCGAGATCAAACGAGCCTCCCCTATTCCCGATTCTGTTGGCGGCAGTTTCCGCTACCGCGGCGCAGGGGTCAACCTTGGCGGCGGCCCAGCAGATGCATCATGGCGCAGGTCAGCACCGGCTCGCCCGTCTGCTCGAGATAGCGATAGGCGATGCGGACGATGCCGCGGTCGGGCTTGGAGCGCGACGGCGCGAGGCCGACCACTTCGGCCTCGACATGCAGGCGATCGCCGGCGCGCACCGGCTTCAGCCAGCGCAGCTCGTCGAAGCCGGGCGAGCCCATGCTCGATGCGGCGAGGATGCCGGTGTCCCAGACGAGCCGGAAGCCGAGCGCCAACGTCTGGAAGCCGCTGGCGATCAAGCCGCCATAGATCGACTCTTTGGCTGCGACGGGATCGAGGTGAAAAGGCTGCGGATCGTAGTCGCGTGCGAAAGTGAGAATCATCGCTTCGGTGATCTCGGCCTCGCCGGTGGTGAATTTCTCGCCGAGCGCAAAATCGTCGAAGAACCGCGTCACGGCGCGCTCAGTCCGGCTTGATCGAATGCGCGTGGTTGAGCGGCCCGTGGCCCCCGCCGAGACCCGGCGCGGTGCGGATCGCCGCCTGCACGAAAGCATGCGCGCGCTCGATCGCGGGTTTCAGCGCCATGCCCTGCGCCAGCCCCGCGGCGATCGCCGAGGCGAGCGTGCAGCCGGTGCCGTGGGTGTGCTGCGTCTCGATGCGCTGGGCTTCGAGGACGAAGCTCTCGCCGCTCTGAGTCACGACAAGATCGCGGACCTTGCCGCCCGCGACATGGCCGCCTTTCACCATCACGGCTTTCGCGCCCATCTTGAGGAGCGCATCGGCGGCGCGGCGCATGTCGTCGAGCCCCGCGATGCGCTGGCCGGTCAGCGCCTCGGCCTCGGGCGCGTTGGGCGTGACCAGCGCGGCGCGCGCGATGAAGCGCCGCTCCAGCGCATCGAGCGCGCGCGGATCGAGCAGCCTTGCGCCGGTCGAGGCGACCATCACCGGATCGACGACCAGCGGCACGGCCGGCGCGAGTTTCGCCACTGTCTCGCCCGCGACCTCGATGACGCCGTGATCCAAGAGCATGCCGGTCTTGATGCAATCGGCGCCGATATCGGAGAGCACGCTCTCGATCTGCTTTTTCACGAAATCGGGCGACACCGGCAGGATGCCCTGCACGCCGATCGTGTTCTGCGCGGTGAGCGCGGTGATCGCCGTCGCCGCATAGGCGCCGAGCGCGGTCACGGTCTTGATGTCTGCCTGGATGCCGGCGCCGCCGCCCGAATCCGAGCCGGCGATGATCAGCACGCGGCCTTTCATTCCGCCGCGCTTTCCCCCACGGCCGAGGCTGCCGCGGCCTCGGCGATCTCCTCGATCACCGCCGTCAGCAGCGCCTCGTCCTCGCCCTCGGCCATGATGCGCAACAGCGGCTCGGTGCCGGATTTCCGGACCAGCAGGCGCCCGGCCGTGCCGAGGCGCTTCTCGCCCGCGCCGATCGCGGCTTTGACCTTGGCGGATTGCAGCGCGCGGCTACCGTCGCAGCGCACGTTGTGCAGGATCTGCGGCACCGGCTCGAACACCTTGCCGACCTGGCTCGCCGCGGCGTCGGTCTCGACGATCGCCGCCAGCACTTGCAGCGCCGCGATGAGCCCATCGCCGGTCGTCGAGAAATCGCCGAGGATGATATGCCCGGATTGCTCGCCGCCAAGATTGCTGCCCATGCGGCGCATCGCCTCGACGACATAGCGGTCGCCGACGCCGGTGCGCGTCAGCGGGATCGCGTTCTTCTGCAGGTAGCGCTCGAAGCCGAGATTGGACATCACCGTCGCCACCACGCCCGCCGGCGACAATTGCCCGGCGCGGTGCCATTCCATCGCGATGAGGGCCATGAGCTGATCGCCGTCGAGGATTTGGCCGTGCTCGTCGGCGATGATGAGACGATCCGCATCGCCGTCGAGCGCGATGCCGAGATCGGCGCCTTGCGCCACGACCTCGCGCTGCATCGCCGTGGTGGCGGTGGCGCCGCAATCGCGGTTGATGTTGAGGCCGTCGGGCTTCACGCCCATCGGGAAGACTTCGGCGCCCAGCTCCCAGAGCACCGTCGGCGCGACCTTGTACGCGGCGCCATGCGCGCAATCGACGACGATCTTCAGCCCCTCGAGACGCAAGCCGCGCGGGAAGCTCGATTTGACGAATTCGATATAGCGGCCGCCGGCGTCGTCGAGCCGCTTGGCCCGGCCAAGCTCTTGCGCGGGCGCGCGCTCCTTGGCGGTGTGGCCGATCTGCGCCTCGATCGCGGCCTCGATCTCGTCCGAGAGCTTGTAGCCGTCGGGGCCGAAGAATTTGATGCCGTTATCCTCGAAGGGATTGTGCGAGGCCGAGATCATCACGCCGAGATCGGCGCGCAAGGACCGGGTCAACATCGCGATGGCGGGAGTCGGTAAAGGCCCGACGAGCACGACGTCCATCCCCATGGCGATGAAGCCCGAGGTCAGCGCCGGCTCGAGCATGTAGCCCGAGAGCCGCGTGTCCTTGCCGATGACGACGAGATGACGGTGATCGCCGCGGCGCAGCACCAGCCCCGCCGCCATGGCGACGTTGAGCACGGTCTCCGGCGTCATCGGCTCGCGATTGGCCGTGCCGCGAACGCCGTCGGTGCCGAAGAGCCGGCGCGTGGTCGAAGGCCTCAAGCTTACCCTCCTGTCGAGCCGCGAATCTTACACCAGAACCTGACTAGAAAGCGGTCAAAAAAGGCTTAACCATGGCTTTGCCGAGCTTGGCCGGGGCGGCACATGCGCGCGTAACGTTGCCTTCGACTGCCGAATGAAAAGCGCCGCTGCACAAGCAGCGGCGCGATCGCATGGGCAAAGCTTGCGGCGGCTCAGCCGCCGGGCTGCGGCTCGGGTTCGAAGCCGCCGGCCGGTTTCTGGCCGGCGGGCGGGACCGAGGAGCGGCGCCCGGGTGCCGGCGGCGGCGGCGTCTCGACCGGACCGCCGGTGTCGCGCACGATCTTCTCGCCGCGAATGACCTTGCGGATCTCGTCGGCGGAGAGCGTCTCGAATTCGAGCAAGCCCTTGGCGAGGGCGTGCAGCTCGTCGAGATGCGATGTCAGGATGCCGCGCGCCTTCGCTTCGCCTTCCTCGATGATGCGGCGAATCTCTTCGTCGATCACCTTGGCGGTGGCGTCGGAGACGTTCTTGCGCTGCGCGACCGAATGGCCGAGGAAAACCTCTTCCTCGTTGTCGCTGTAGCGCAGCGGCCCGAGCTTGTCGGAGAAGCCAAACTCGGTGACCATGCGGCGCGCGAGGTTGGTGGCGCGGCGGATATCGTCCGAGGCGCCGGTCGTGACCTTCTCCGGCCCGAAGATCAGCTCTTCCGCGACGCGGCCGCCGAAGAGGCTCGCCAGCATCGCCTCGAGCTCCATGCGCGACTGGCTGTATTTGTCGCGCTCGGGCAGGAACATGGTGACGCCGAGCGCGCGGCCGCGCGGGATGATCGTGACCTTGTGCAGCGGTTCGTGGCCTTCGGCGTAGAGCATGAC
>Ga0335085_10002429_pt1 | contig 34831 bp, 31 predicted proteins | sample Lox_Sample_45_FD_206712 | JGI IMG/M metagenome (GOLD analysis project Ga0335085, IMG submission 206712) | Soil microbial communities from Loxahatchee National Wildlife Refuge, Florida, United States - Lox_Sample_4.5 | ecosystem: Environmental > Terrestrial > Soil > Wetlands | place: USA... | reverse complement strand
GTGCGCGCGACGATCGACTACGCTTTCGGCGAACTCGAATACGAAGCGCTGCAGGCCGGCGCACGCGTGAGCAACCCGGCTTCGCGCCGGGTGCTGGAGAAGTGCGGTTTCCAGTGGACCGGCGTGCGGCTGACCCGCATCCGCGCCATCAATTCCGCCGCTCCGACCGATCGCTTCCGGCTCGATCGCGGATTATGGGCATCGCTCAAGGCCTGGGGGCGACCGCGGCGGTTCGCGTAACGTCAGCGCGCAAGTTTTGCTGAAGCATGATCTTTTCCGAAGACCCGCGCCCATTCTTCGGGATCATGCTTAGTGTTGCAGGCCGGACTGGGACGCAAAGAACGGCGCGAGCTTCGCGACCAAAGCCGGCCCGAAATGCGCCTGCGGATCCGACGGCGCTGCACGATCCATCAGCTCCCAGCCCTGAATCAGGACGCGCGCGTTGTCGAAGGCCTGCCGAAAGTCCCGTCCGGGCTTGACGCTCTGGCGAAAGAAAGCGTCGCCGAAATAGGTCCAATCGCGCCCGGGTGCGCAGCCGAACGATGTGCTCTTGGCGTCGGCTGCGGTCAACACGATCGTATCGTCGTTCGCAAGCGGCGGCACAAAGATGCCGGCAAAGCATGCCGACACGATGACAACGCGGTTCTTGATGCCCTCCCGATCGAGCACCGTCGCGACGTCCCGCGGCGTCAGTTGGCCGATCACCGTATTGGGAAATTGCAGACCAAAGCCGGTCGGCTCGCCGTGCGAGGTCATCAGCAGGAGGAGAACGTCGCCGGTCTTGTCCATCGCCGCGGCGAGTGCATGCACCGCTGCGGCAAAGTTCTGCCGGTCCGCCAGCGGCAGACTTTTGACCGTCGCGCGTTGATTGATGAGGCGCAACGTGTGCCCCTTGATCGGCAGGATTTCGCCGATCTTGGTCAAGGCACCGTCAAGCTCCTTGCGAAAGACATCCTGACTCGCCCAGCCGGCAACGCCGAGCGCATAGACGTTGACGCCGTCTTTAGCGCGCGGCGCAAGGCCGGCAATCTCGGTCTGCAGGAGCGCGGGCTGCGCCGGCTCCAGCGCCGCCTCGCTCGGTGCCGCGGCATGCGGCGCCGAGCCTTCAAGCCGCGCGTGCAGTGTCTCCCACCAATTGGCGTTGCGAATATCGAAGCCGCGGCCGACGAAAACCGGCACGTGCGGCACAAGCGCAGTCACCGCCATCAGCGCGACCCACAACGCCGTGGCCCGGGCGAGACCGCGAGCGGGCGGCTGCGGCGCGAAGCTGCGCAGCACCGCGACCATGGCGCCGATCCACCAGACCGACACCGCAGCGAAGGTCGCGACCGGCGCCGCGCCCACGGTCAACAATCGATGCGCCGTATCGGCGGCTGGCAGCAACGCGGCGGCGATCCTGGCGGCGTCCGCAGCAAGGTTGGCGATGACCAGAAGCGCAAACATCGCCGGCAGCGCGGTGACGCGTGCGCCCGGCCGCACGAACAGAGCGGCAACGACGGCTTCGAGCGCCAGCGACGCGACCACCGCGTTGAGACCGTAGGGGTTGAAAGCGCCGCCCGGGCCGGCCGCAACGAACTGCAGCGCAATGCGGAGCGCTGCCAGCGTGATCATCCATAGAAGAAGCGTCGGCAGGCCTACGAGCACGGGATCCGGCGTCGTCCGCCAAATCGCGGCGCGCAACATGATCCTGACGACCGACCAAAGGCTTCTCATTGGCACCTTGAAGTCGATGCAACCCGAATGCCGTATTCACATATTTACACTATATCAGTCGCACGCTCATGCAGCTGAATTGTGCGGGAACAGCATGAAATTTCTTGACGAGGCCAAGGTCTATATCCGCTCCGGCGACGGCGGCAACGGCTGCGTCTCGTTCCGGCGGGAGAAGTTCATCGAATTCGGCGGGCCGAACGGCGGCGACGGCGGCAAAGGCGGCGACGTGATCGCCGAAGCGGTCGACGGGCTCAACACGCTGATCGATTATCGCTATCAGCAGCACGTCTTCGCCAGGAACGGCCGCGCCGGTATGGGCAAGGACCGCCACGGCGCCAACGGCGCCGATGCGCTCATGAAAGTGCCGGTCGGGACGCAGATTTATGAAGAGGACGGCGAGACGCTGATTGCCGATCTCACCGCGCGCGGCCAGCGCGCCGTGCTGGCGCGCGGCGGCAACGGCGGCTTCGGCAATGCCCATTTCAAGTCGGCCACGAACCGCGCGCCGCGGCGCGCCAATCCCGGCCAGCCCGGCGAAACGCGGACCATTCGCCTGCGGCTCAAACTCATCGCCGATGCCGGCATTGTCGGGCTGCCGAACGCCGGCAAATCCACCTTCCTTGCCGCCGTGAGCGCCGCCAAGCCGAAGATCGCCGACTATCCGTTCACGACCCTGCAACCGCAGCTTGGGGTCGTGCAAAGCGACGGCCGCGAGTTCGTGCTGGCCGATATTCCCGGCCTGATCGAAGGCGCCCACCAAGGCGCCGGCCTCGGCGACCGCTTTCTCGGCCATATCGAACGGTGCCGGGTTTTGCTGCACCTGGTCGATGCAACGCTTGCCGACGCCGGCGAGGCTTACCGCACCGTGCGCGCCGAACTGTCGGCCTATGGCCACGGCCTTGCCGACAAGCCCGAGATCGTTGCGCTCAGCAAGGCCGACGCTCTCGGCCCTGACGAGATCAAGGAGCAGATAGCGCGGCTCAAGCGCGCAGCAAAGAAGACCCCTCTCGTGGTCTCGGCCGTCAGCGGCGAGGGCGTCGCCGCCGCACTGCGGGCGCTGCAGCAAGTGATCGACGGCGCGCGGCTGGCAACGACCGCCAACGCCCCGGCACCGCTTGACTGGCGGCCCTAGGCTCGACCGCGACTTGACGCGGCTGCAGGCCGCCGTGCGGTTGTTTGGATTAGTCGCCGTCAATGGCTACATTGACCGGCATGTTCGGTTTGCCGCGTACGACCCTTCGGCCGCGGAACGTGCGGCTCGACACGCTGGTGCGACTGCGTTGGCTGGCCATCTTTGGCCAGATCGCAGGCATCCTGGTGGTGCATTTCGGTCTGGAATTCACCGTTCCGGTATGGCCTTGCCTCGGCGTCATTGCGCTCTCGGCGCTGGTCAATGTCGCGTTACGCTCGAGTTACCAGAAGAGACAATGGCTGGAGCCGCAGCACGCCGGCTATGTGCTCGGCTTCGACATCGCCGAACTGACGGCGCTGCTGTTTCTCACCGGCGGGCTGGAAAACCCGTTCTCCTTCATGCTGCTCGGCCCGGTATTGATTTCGGCGACCGCGCTGCCGCCGCGGATGACCTTGCTGATCGGCGTTTTTGCCGTCTTGTGCACGACGCTGCTCGTCTTCTTTCACTATCAGCTGCCGTGGGAAGCGGAGGAATCGCTCGAACTGCCGGCAACCTACGTGGTCGGAGTCTGGCTCTCGATCCTGTTGGCGATCGGCTATATCGGGGTCTACACCTGGCAGGTCGCCGAAGAGGCCCGTCAACTCTCGGATGCTTTGGCCGCGACCGAGCTGGTGCTGGCGCGCGAACAACATCTTTCTCAGCTCGACGGGCTGGCCGCTGCGGCCGCACACGAGCTCGGCACGCCGCTCGCTACCATCACCGTCGTCGCGCGCGAGATCGAGCGCGCGCTTGATGCGAATTCGCCGTTTGCCGATGACGTGAAATTGTTGCGCGAGCAGGCGCAGCGCTGCCGTGAGATTCTGGCGAAGATCACCGAGTTGCCTGCTGGCGAGCCGTTCGATCACGTGCCGATTTCCGCGCTGATCGAGGAGGCTGCCGCCCCGCACCGTCATTTCGGCGTCATGCTCACGGTGAAGCTGCCGTCGGACCGCGGGCCGGAGCCGGCCGGACCCCGCAATCCAGCGATCCGCTACGGTCTCGGCAATTTGATCGAGAATGCGGTCGATTTCGCCAACAGAAGGGTGGAGATCGCGGCGCGCTGGACGGACGAGGAGGTCAGCATCACGATCAGCGACGACGGTCCGGGTTTTGCTCCCGAAGTCCTGGACCGCATCGGCGCACCCTACGTCACCCACCGGCGGCCCGAACCACGCGGGCCGGAAGACGAGGAAGACGGGTCATTCGGCCTCGGGCTCGGTTTCTTCATTGCCAAAACATTGCTGGAACGGTCCGGCGCCAAGCTCACGCTTGCCAATGAGGCACCGCCACTGCACGGTGCCACGATCACCGTCGCGTGGAAGCGCGTTGATTTCGAGAAGCCGGGCGCCACCGCCCCACAGCCTCTTGAGTATACCGCGTCGGTATCCTAATTATGAAAAGCGAGGGGGTGTGGTGGAGGACAAACCCATGACCCACGCGATGAGCGCGGCAGTTGGCGCCGCGCATTCCACGAGCGCGACACTCTCGGGCGAACGTTCCCTTCTGATCGTCGAAGACGACAAATCGTTTCTGCAGCGCTTGGCGCGCGCCATGGAAGGCCGCGGTTTCGTGGTCAGGACGGCCGAGTCGGTGACCGACGGCCTTTTGCAGGTCGAGAAGGCCGCGCCCGCTTTCGCCGTGGTCGATATGCGGCTCGGCGACGGCAACGGCCTCGACGTCATTTCCGCCATGAAGAAGCGCCGGCCGGAAGCGCGAGCGCTGATCCTCACCGGCTACGGCAACATCGCGACGGCGGTGACCGCGGTCAAGCTCGGCGCGGTCGACTATCTCGCCAAGCCGGTCGACGCCGATGACGTGGCGGCAGCGCTACTGGCGCTCGACAACAACAAGATCGAGCCGCCGGAAAATCCCATGTCGGCGGACCGGGTGCGCTGGGAACATATCCAGCGCATCTACGAATTGTGCGGCCGCAACGTTTCGGAAACCGCGCGCCGGCTCAACATGCACCGCCGCACATTGCAGCGCATCCTCGCCAAGCGCGCCCCGAAGTAACACGGACTGCGGTCCCGTTTACCGCCGGCTAACCGCATTGGCGCAGACCGAGGCGGATCGCCTCAAATCGCGCATAACGCGTTAAGGCAAATTTTGCGCGCCCCGATTACCACTGGCCGGACAATATCCGGGGTGATTGGCGGGGTCGGATGCTCGAACAGGCGAAGTCACCGGAGGCGGGCGAAGCGGATTTCGCCGCGGCGGAGGCCGCGCGGCGACCGCGTCTTCTCGTCATCGACGACGATAATCTCCATCGCATGATCATCTGCCGAACCGCAACCAAGTCGGGTTACGTCCCGGCGGGCGCCGCGAGCTACGAAGAGGCGGCGCGGCTGGCGCAGGAGACGGCGTTCGACTGCATCACGCTCGACCTTTCGCTCGGCCAGCACGGCGGCGTCGAGATGCTGCGGCATCTGTGGGTGATCGGCTGCAAGGCTTCGATCATCATCATCAGCGGCTGCGACGCGGCAACCTGCAGCGAGACCCTGCGGGTTGCCAAATCGCTCAATCTCAAGGTCTTGGAGCCGGTGCCCAAGCCGGTCGATCTGGCCATGCTGCGCTACACGCTGGAACGACTGCGCGTGGCCAACACGCTGGCGGTGAACCCGTAACGGGCTGCGGCGAATTCCGGTTCGGCGCGCGGTCTATCTCGCGGCGCGCGCGGCCAATGGGCGTCTGCGCACGTAATCAGTCAAGCCTGCGGCGAGGTAATCGAACACAAGCCGCGCGCGGCGCATCGCCTTCAAGTCCTTGTGCATGACCAGCCAGACCTCGAGCGCGAATTGGAAGGCGCTCGGCAGCACGGCGACAAGCTCGGGCGTGCGCTGCGCGATAGGCTCCTGACAGCCGCCGATGCCGACGCCGGCCCGCAAGGCGGCGAGTTGCGCGAGGTCGCTGTCGCAGCGGAAGCCAAAATCGTCTCGCGTCAGGCGGCGCGCCAATTCGCCGGCGCCGCGGAAAGAGCTGTTGTCGCGGTCAAAACCGATCAGGCAATGGTTGGACAAATCGGCCGGCGAGCGCGGCATGCCGAAGCGGGCGAGATAATCGCGATGCGCATAGAGCGCGATGCGGGAGACGCCGATGCGCCGAGCCACGAGGCCGCTCTGCCGCGGCCGCACCATGCGGACGGCGATGTCGGCATCGCGGCGCGCCAGATCCGCGGTGCGGTTGGTCAGCGCCAGCTCGATGACGATGCCCGGATGCTCGGCGCGGAATGCGGCCAGGATCGGCGGCAGCACCTCGCAGCCGACGACGTCGCTCGCCGTGATCCGCACGACGCCGCGGTCGGCCGCCGCCTCGCCCGAGGCGGTGCGGACAAGCGATGACGCGGCAGCCGCCATCGCCTCGACGTGAGGCGCCAGCGCCAACGCCGCCGCCGTCGGCGCCAGTCCGCGCGGCGAGCGCGTGAACAGGGTCAGGCCGAGCGCCGCCTCGAGGCCGTCGATATGCCGCCCGACGGTCGGTTGCGACAGACCGAGCCGCCGCGCTGCGCCGGACAGGCTGCCGTCGCGCGCGACCTCGACGAAGGTACGCAATTCGTCCCAGTTCGGGGCCCGCGCTGTCATACGAAAATGTATAGCAGGTCGAATAAAATATGCAATTCCGTTGGCGGACGGCGCGCCTTAGCTAGCGGACAGCGGGCTTGGCCATGAACACGCGTTTCAAGGCCGACGCCGATGCCAAGCGGGGAGAGCCGCCATGACCGTTGCCGTTAGCCCGACCGCACCGACAGCGATCGCCGCCGCGCCGGCGCCACCCGCCGGGCATGGCGTCGTTGCCGGCAGCGTGCGCACCCTTCTGCGTCTCGAAGGTCTTGCCGCCTGCGCCGCAGCGCTCGCGCTTTATGCGCATGTCGGGTTTTCCTGGCCCGCCTTCGCCCTGCTCTTTCTCGCGCCGGACCTGGCCATGCTGGCGTATTTGGCCGGGCCGCGCGCCGGTGCCGCGGCCTACAATCTCGCCCACACTTATGCCTTGGCGCTCGCGTTGGCGCTGATCGGATGGATCGGCGGCGTCCCGTTCGCCGCGGCAGGCGGCCTGGTTTGGATCGCCCATATCGGGCTCGACCGCGCTCTCGGCTACGGCCTGAAACATCCGAGCAGCTTCGGCGATACCCATCTCGGCCGCATCGGCCGACGCTGAGGCGTTCTCAGAGGAGGCAATCATGCGCATCTACGCGATCTCGACCGGCCGCGTCCGCATCAAGCAGGCGCAGTCGAAGGCCGCGGCCACGGATTGTGGCGGCAGCTGCAGCCGATGCTGGCGTCGGAATGGGCTGATTGGTTGCCGGTCTATGCCTGGGCCATCGTACATAGCGAAGGCGTGATCGTCGTCGATACCGGCGCCAACGCCGGCCTGAAGTCGCTGCCGCGCTGGCATCCCTATTTCCGGTCCGCGGTCCGCTTCGACATCGAGCCCGAACAGGAGCTGGGTCCGCAATTGCAGAGCCACGGTATCGGCGCCCGCGACGTCAGGACGGTGGTGCTGACCCACCTGCACATCGACCACGACGGCGGTCTCGCCCATTTCCCGTATGCCCGTATTCTCGTCAGCGCCGACGAGCTTGCGCGCGCATCCGGCTGGCGCGGCACAATTCTCGGCTATCTGCCGAACCGCTGGCCGCAGTGGTTCGAGCCCGCAGCGCTCGTCTGGCAACCGGCCCCGCTCGGGCCGTTTTCGCGCTCCGCCCGCATCACGAAGGCCGGCGACGTCATCGCGGTGCCGACGCCCGGGCACACGCCCGGCCATGTGTCGGTGATCGTGACCGATGCGGAGCAGCGGATCGTGCTCGCCGGCGACGCCTCGTATCTGGAATCGACGATGCTGAACGGCACGCTCGACGGCGTGAGCCCAAACGAAACCGCGGCGCTGCGGACGCTTGCCAGCATCCGCGCGCTGAGCGCTCAGGGTCCGACGATCTATCTGCCGACGCACGATCCGCAATCGGCGCATCGGCTTCGCGGGCGCCGTGCCGTCACCATCGCAGGTCGCGGGCAATCGCCAACGGCGCCATCAGCCAGACCCGCGGGGCCGGCAGGCTGGCACCAAGCCGCGCTGCCTATTGGCATCGATGGCAAAGCACGGCGCAGTCATCCCGCCGTGTAGCCCCCGTCCACGTACATGACCTGACCGGTGCAGAAATCGGATGCCGGCGACAACAAATAAATCGCCATCCCGATCAGATCTTCGACCTCGCCCAGGCGGCCGAGCGGAATACGAAACAGCGACCGCGCGCGCGTCTGCTGGCCAAGCTCGTCGTCGCCGTACATCCAGGCGGTCAGCTTCGAGCGGAACACCGTCGGGGCGATGGCATTGACGGTGATGCCGTACTTCGCCCATTCGGTGGCGAGCACGCGGGTCAGCGCATCGGTCGCGCCTTTCGAGGTGCAATAGCCGGTGTATCCGGAATAATTGCCGTGGCGGCCGCGCACCGAGGACATCAGCACGACCTTGCCGCGTATCTTGCGCTCGATCCAATAGCCGCCGACCGCCTTGGCCATGAACCAGGGGCCGCGCACATTGGCGTCCATCACCGCCTGCCAGTCCTCGTAAGCGAGATCCTGAATGAACCCGGGCTTGTTGAACCCGGAGGCGACGACGAGCTGATCGACCCGCCCGAACGTGGCCAGCGCCGCATCGAGCATCGCTTCCGCATCCGCGAGGCTGTCGGGCCGGCGCACCACGACGGCCGGCTCGCCGCCGAGTTCACGTACTTCGGCCGCAACTTGGTGGAGCTCGTCCTTCGCGCCGGAGGCCAGCAGCACCTTGCCGCCGAGCGCAGTGAGCGCCAGCGCCGTAGCGCGGCCGAACGCCCCCGACGCGCCAGTGACGATCGCGACCTTGTCCTTGACGTCGAACAGCGAGAGCGGGTTGCGCAGCGGTTCGGAGATCATGCGTTCACACTCGCATCGGCGTTGCTGGCGGCCGGTCCGATCAGCGACCGGTTTCAAACCGAAACGACTGTTGCGGATCCAATACCGCGACGACCCGCAGCGCGCAGCCCTCGCCTTCCGGCCAACGCCATGGAAAGGCGAAGAAGCTGCAGCGCCGGCCGGTGATCTCGTCGAGTTCGCCGCCGATGTTTTCGATGCCGGGAATGCCGTTGGTCATCATGATTTTGTGCGCCGGCTCCCAATAAGGGAAATCTTCGATGATGTGGCGACCGGTGGCCGCCTTGTACTCGTCGTCGAGGTGCGGCTGCGCCGGCCCCGGGCCGTGCGGACCGAGAAACGTGCCGAGCGGATGATCGAGCGCCTGCACGTCGACGCCGACGAGCTTGACGCCGCGCTCGACGAGCCATTCGGCGGCCTCCTTGTAGAGGCCCGGCGAATAGGCATAGTAGTCCGGATTGTCGCCGTAATGGCGGTGGCTTCCGGTGTTGATCATCACGATGTCGTTCTTTTGAATCCTGGGCTCCGCCTGCGCCAGGTCCTTGGGCGTGATGACCCCCCATTTGCCTTTCGGGATCGACACCGCGACCCCGGTGCCGAGAAACCGCCACAGCGGATAGCCGGCAAGGGTCGGCGTGTTCTCGCTGACGTGGATCGGCGCATCCATGTGGGTGCCGCGGTGCATGATGCCTTCGAACTGCTGCACCAGAAGCCCGTCCTTGGCGTGAAACTCGAGCACCCGCACGTTCAGATTGGCGCGCGACGGCCATTGCGGCATGCCGTGACCCCACGGGTGGCTGAGATCGAAAAATTGCAGGTCGGGCGCGCCCGGGCGCAATCTTGCCGGCCGGGTGTTGCGTTTGGCGCCGCGCTCCAGACGAGCGGCGCCGCGCGGGTCGAGCATGGCGACAAGCCGGATGACGCAGGCGTCGCCTTCGCGCCACTTCCAGGGAAACCCCTGCAAGGTGCAGCGCTTGCCGGCCAGCTCATCGATATCGCCGCCGACGTTCTCGATCGTCGGAATACCGGCCTCAAGCAGCGTCCGGTGTGCCGGATTCCACTCCGGGAAATCGCTGATCGCGTCGCGCCCGGTCGCTTCCTTGTATTCCGGCAGCAAATATTTGATCTGCGGGCCGTTGCGATGCGGCCCGAGCGAGGTGGCAAGCGGATGGTCGACGGTTGCGGTATCGACGCCGACGAGCTTGACGCGCTTTTTCACCAGCCAAGCCGCTGCGCGCTTGCTCAAGCCCGGCGCATGGCCGAAATATTCCTTGCTGTCGGCATACTTGCGGTGCCAGCCGGTATTGATGAGGACGATGTCGCCAGCTTTGATCTGCGGCGTCGCCCGCTCGAGGTCCGATGGCTCGATGAGCTGCCATTTTCGCTTCGGGATCGCGACGACGACCCCCGTACCGAAGAACCGCTCCAGCGCCAGCTCTCCGACCGCGGCCGCGCCGGGAATGAGGTGGATCGGCGCATTGACGTGGGTCGAGGTGTGAAAGATCGTCGTGATCTTATGCGTCATCACCCCCTGTTTGGCGTGGTGAGTGATGCGCTCGAGCTTGATCTCCTCGTATCCGGGAAAGATCGGCGTATACATGCCCCAGCGGTGACTGAGCTCGTACAATTCGAGCCCGCTGACCGGGTCGACGACAGCCGGCATTTGATACCCTTCCCAGACCCTGCAGCCGACCGGCCGCGCGCCGTCCGCCCCGTTCAATGATGCGGTTTGGCGCTCTTTATCACGGCCGAATATTGTGTGACAAACCGGCGCGGCGAAGCGCGCTCGACGCGCTGTTTGCCGCGAACAGCCGGTAGACGACAATTCATGGCACGACTGGTGATGAAGTTCGGCGGGACCTCCGTCGCCGATATCGAGCGCATCCGCAACGTTGCGCGCCATGTCAAGCGCGAGGTCGACGCCGGCAACGAGGTCGCGGTCGTGGTCTCGGCCATGGCCGGGACCACGAACCAGCTCGTCGCCTGGTGCGAAGCCGCCGCGCAGAACCGGCACCTGTTCGATTCACGGGAATACGACGTGGTCGTCGCCACCGGCGAGCAGGTGACGGCCGGCCTGCTGGCGATCGCCCTGCAGGACCTCAACATCAACGCGCGGTCGTGGCAGGGCTGGCAGCTGCCGATCCTGACCTCGAACGTTCACGGCTCGGCGCGGATTCTCGAAATCAACGGCGAGGAGCTGATCCGGCGCTTCAAGGAGCGCAAGGAAGTTGCCGTCATCGCCGGCTTCCAGGGCCTGCACCGGGGGGGCGGCGGCGCCGGTCCCCTCGCCGAGCGCGGCGATATTACCACGCTCGGCCGTGGCGGCTCCGACACGTCGGCCGTGGCGGTCGCGGCAGCCATCCGGGCCGACCGTTGCGACATCTACACCGATGTCGACGGCGTCTACACCTCGGACCCGCGCGTCGTGCCGCGGGCGCGGCGGCTCGACAAGATCGCCTTCGAGGAAATGCTCGAGCTGGCCTCGCTCGGCGCCAAGGTGATGCAGGTGCGCTCGGTCGAGCTCGGCATGCTGCACAATGTCCGGATTTTCGTGCGCTCGAGTTTCGATCGGCCCGACGATGTCGACCCGCACGCCACTCCGCCCGGCACGCTGATCTGCGACGAAGGGGAAATCATGGAACAGCAAACGGTTACCGGCATCGCCTTCTCGCGCGACGAGGCGCAGATCTCGGTCCGCGAAGTCCAGGACAAGCCGGGCGTTGCCGCGGCAATCTTCATTCCGCTCGCCGACGCCAACATCAACGTCGACATGATCGTGCAGAACGTCTCAGCCGACGGCAAGACCACCGACCTCACCTTCACGGTGCCGGCCGCGGACTATCAGCGCGCGCTTGATGTTCTCGGCAAGGCCGCAACGGCCATCGGCTACAAGCGCCTCGACGGCGCCACCGACGTGGCGAAAATTTCGGTTATCGGCATCGGCATGCGCAGCCATGCCGGCGTCGCCGCACAGGCGTTCCGGGCGCTCGCCGAGCGCGCCATCAATATCCGCGCCATCACCACCTCGGAAATCAAGTTTTCGCTGCTGATCGATGCCGCCTTCACCGAGCTTGCCGTGCGGACGCTGCACGCGCTCTACGGGCTCGACCAAATCTAGGCATCGTCCGTCATCCCCGACGCCTTCGCTGCGGCGCACAAATTCGGCCGCGGTCATCCCCGTCTTTGGCTTGCGGTTTGCATCCTGCATTCGATATAGGCTTGAGGATGCTCGTCGCGGGCCCGCGGCCCGGACGAGACCATCTTCGATGACGGCCGCGGCGATGCGGGCTTCGCTACCGGCCATAGAGGAAGCCCGAGGGACCTCACGCCATGCGCGGCGCGCTTGGCGGTCCGCGCGTGCTGTTGCGCCGTCTCCGCGAAGTCATGGCGGAGCCGGTCAGCGCGCAGGAACGCCTTGACAAGATCGTGGTGCTGATCGCCGCCAACATGGTGGCGGAGGTCTGCTCTGTCTACGTGCTGCGCGTCGATTCCACCCTCGAACTTTACGCCACCGAGGGCTTGAACCGCGACGCGGTGCATCGCACGGTCTTGCGTTCCGATGAAGGCCTGGTCGGGCTGGTCGCAAGCCAGGCGAGCCCGATCAATCTGTCGAACGCCCAAACCCATCCGGCGTTCTCCTACCGGCCTGAGACCGGCGAAGAGAGCTACCACTCCTTCCTCGGCGTACCGGTGCTGCGCGCCGGCAACACGCTCGGCGTGCTGGTAGTGCAGAACCGCGCCCGCCGCACCTATTCCGAAGAGGAAGTCGAGGCGCTGCAGACCACCGCCATGGTGCTGGCGGAGATGATCGCGTCGGGCGAATTGTCGGCGATGGCGCTGCCCGGCGCCGAGCCCGCAGCGCGCCGCTCGCTGCACCTGATCGGCAAGGCGCTGTCGGACGGCATCGCGCTCGGCCACGTGGTGCTGCACGAGCCCCGCGTCGTCGTCACCAATTACATCGCCGACGACATTCCGAAGGAGTTGAAGCGCTTGCAATCCGCGGTCGAGACGTTGCGCACGCACCTCGACGAACTCCTTGAGCACGGAGACGTGGTCGAGGGTGGCGAGCATCGCGATGTGCTCGAAGCCTATCGCATGTTCGCCTACGACCGCGGCTGGGTGCACAGGCTCGAGGAAGCGGTGATGACCGGGCTGACCGCGGAGGCGGCGGTCGAGCGGGTGCAGTCGGATACGCGCGCGCGCATGCTGCGCCAGACCGATCCGTACCTGCGCGAGCGTCTGCATGACCTCGACGACCTCGCCAACCGCCTGATGCGGCAGGTGACCGGCCGGGATCATGCGCCGTCCCGGGAAAACCTGCCCGACAACGCCATCCTGGTGGCGCGCTCCATGGGGCCGGCGGCGCTGCTCGATTACGACCGCAAGAAGCTGCGCGGGCTCGTCCTCGAGGAAGGCGGACCGCATTCGCATGTGGCGATCGTGGCGCGGGCGCTTGGCATCGCCGCCGTCGGCGATATCGACAATGCCACCGGCATCGCCGATCCGGGCGACGCCGTCATCGTCGACGGCGCCGCGGGCGACGTGCACCTGCGGCCGCTTCCGGACATGGAGGCCGCCTATGCCGAGCGGGTGCGGCTGCGTGCACGGCGGCAGCAACAATACCAGGCGTTGCGGGACCTGCCGTGCGTCACCAGGGACGGCGCGGAGGTGGCGCTACTCATCAATGCCGGCCTGAGCGTCGACCTGCCGCACCTCGCCGATACCGGCGCCGCCGGGATCGGCCTGTTCCGTACCGAGCTGCAATTCCTGGTGGCGCCGAACTTCCCGCGAACGAGCGAGCAATACGCGCTGTACCGCGCCGTGCTCGACACCGCCGGCCACAAGCCGGTGACGTTCCGCACGCTCGACATCGGCGGTGACAAGGTCCTGCCCTACATGCGCAACATCGAGGAAGAGAATCCGGCGCTGGGCTGGCGGGCGATCCGCCTCGGTCTCGACCGGCCGGCCTTGTTGCGCACGCAGCTGCGTGCGCTACTGCGCGCGGGCGGCGGCCGCGCGCTCAAGATCATGTTTCCCATGATCGCAACCGTCGACGAATTCGACCAAGCCAGGGAGCTGGTGGAACGCGAGCTGACCCATCTGCGCCGGCACGGCCACAAGCTGCCGGATCAGGTCGAGGTCGGCAGCATGGTCGAGGTGCCGTCGCTGCTCTATCAGCTCGACGAATTGTTGGAGCGCGTCGATTTTCTGTCGGTCGGTTCGAATGACCTGGTGCAGTTCCTGTACGCGGTCGATCGCGGCAACCCGCGGGTCTCCGGCCGCTTCGATCCGCTGTCGGCGCCGGTTTTGCGTGCGCTCAAGGACATCGCCGACAAGTGCCGGGAACACGGCAAGCCGGTCACTCTGTGCGGCGAGATCGCCTCACAGCCGATCGGGGCGCTGGCGCTGGCCGCGATCGGCTATCGTTCGCTGTCGCTGACGCCATCGGCCATGGGCCCGGTCAAGGCGATGCTGCTCGAACTCGATTGCCGCAAGGCCGCAGCATTCCTCTGGCCGCTGATGGAAAAATCCGGCGGGGGCGTGCCGATCCGGGCACAATTGGAGCAATTCGCCGCGCGCGAGTCGCTGCAGCTTTGAACGTCGGGTCCGGCCGGACTTGTCCAGGCCTGCCACGCCTTCTACTTACCTGAAGAAAGCAGGAGATGGATGCCCGGCGCTAGTCGGGCATGACGATAGACAAAGATGCTGCCCGATCAGAAACTCGACGCGCTTGTCGCCCGCCACGCGGCGCTGGAGCGTGATCTGGCAGCGGCGCTGCCGGCCGAGACCTATGTCAAGCTGTCGCGCGAATTCGCCGAGCTCACTCCGGTCGTCGAGGCGGTGAAGTCCTACCGGGCGGCACAACACGAGCTGGAAGGGGTCGCCAGCTTGATCGAAGACCCCACGACCGACGCGGAAATGCGCTCCATCGCCGCCGCCGAGCGGCCCCAGCTCGAAGCGCGGCGCGCGGCGCTGGAACGACAATTGCGGCTCGCGCTCGTACCCAAGGACGCCATGGACGAGCGTAACGTCATTCTCGAGATCCGCGCCGGCACCGGCGGCGACGAGGCGGCTCTGTTCGCTGGCGATCTGTTCCGCATGTACGAGCGCTATGCGGCAAATCAGGGCTGGAAGGTCGAGGTCATGACCGCGAGCGAAGGCGCCATGGGCGGCTATAAGGAAATCATCGCCGAAATCCGCGGCCGCGGAGCTTTCGCCAAGCTGAAATACGAATCCGGCGTGCACCGCGTCCAGCGCGTGCCCACCACCGAAGCCTCCGGCCGTATCCATACCTCGACCGCGACCGTCGCCGTGCTGCCGGAGGCGCAGGACGTCGATGTGCCGATCAATGACGCCGATCTGCGCATCGACACCCTGCGTTCCGGCGGCGCCGGCGGCCAGCACGTCAACAAGACCGAATCGGCGGTGCGGATCACGCACATTCCCTCCGGCATCGTCGTCATGATGCAGGAGGATCGCTCGCAGCATCGCAACCGCGCCAAGGCCATGGCCGTGCTGCGCACGCGGCTCTACGATTTCGAGCGGCAGAAGCAGGAAGCGGCGCGGGCGGCGGAGCGCCGCGGCCAGGTCGGCACCGGCGATCGCTCCGAGCGCATCCGTACCTATAATTTTCCGCAAGGCCGGCTTTCGGATCATCGCATCAATCTCACCCTCTACAAGCTGCCGCAGATCATGGAAGGCGAAGCCCTGGGCGAGGTAATCGATGCGCTGGTCGCCGAGCATCAGGCCGCGCAGCTCGCCGCCGAGGAAGCGTGATGGCGGACGCGGCGGTTGTCGTTTCCGAGCGCGACGGCGCGGCCCTCACGGTCGCAGCCGCGCGCCGCGCGGTGGCCGCGCAATTCCGCGAGGCTGGCCTCGACTCGCCCGAGCTCGACGCGCGCATCCTCGTCGGCCACGCGCTTTCGCTCGATCACGCGGCGCTGGCGGCGGCCGGCGGTCGATGCCTTGACGCCGAGCAGCGGCAGGCCATCGCCGCGCTGGCCCAACGCCGCCTGCGGCGGGAGCCGGTGGCGCGCCTGGTCGGACGTAAGGAATTTTGGAGCCTCGATCTTTGCATCGATCGCACCACGCTGGTGCCGCGACCGGAGACGGAGACTGTGGTCGAGGCGGCTCTCGCCGCCGTCGATGCCGGCGGCGAGCGGACGCGGCCGCTGCGGATTGCCGATCTCGGCACCGGATCGGGAGCGCTTGTTCTGGCGCTGCTCGCCGAATTGCCCAACGGCTTCGGCGTCGGCACCGACACGAGCCGCGGCGCCCTCGGCGTCGGCCGCTACAACGCGCGGCGGCTCAAGCTTGCCCGGGCAGCGTTCGTTGCCTGCGACATGGCAGCGGCCCTCGCCGGGCCGTTCGATTTGATCGTCGCCAATCCGCCATACATTGCGTCCGGCGACATTGCCGCGCTGCCTCCGGAGGTGCGCGATTTCGACCCGCGGGCGGCGCTCGACGGCGGCCCCGACGGTCTCGACTTCTATCGGGCGATCGCCGCGGCGGCGCCGCTCTTGCTTGCGCCCGGCGGTACTCTCATCGTCGAACTCGGCCGCGGCCAGGCAACCGCGGTTGCTTGCCTGTTTTCAGTGGCGGGGCTTGCGCCGTCGCCACCGCGCCCCGATCTTATGGGTGTGCCCCGCGCATTGGCCGCAACAAGTTGCATAAAAGGTACAGCGACCCGCGGCATTGACCCTGGGCACAAAAGCGGGAAAAAAGCACTTGGAATATCGGCCGGAACCGACTAGCTTGCCGGTACGGAATCGGCCCGAGATGATGATGCCGCGCCGCCCAGAACGCCAAGAGCGACCCTCCTTGAGTGCGTCCCTCTCAGTGGCGTAGCAGCGCAGGCCAGACGCAACGAAAGCCGGAATAGCGAAAGCCGACGGACGGCAGACGGGATCGCGAGATTCAGACCGAGAGGCTTCATCGGTTCGGCGCGCATTGGCCATAATGACGCGCAGCGAGGAGTTTGCGACGCCGCGGCGGCGGGACTGCCGGCGAGAGCTGCATTGCTGAGGTTTTCGTGAGGTCGGCCGAAGCCGCGATGGGCGACGAAGGGTCAGAAGCGATGGCGTCTGCCATGGCGGTCTTTCATGCCGTCGGTACACCACGTCTGGGCGCGGCGAAGCATCGGATAGTGAATTTCCATTGACTAGGTGGACGGCACTCGTGCCGTGGCAAATGAGGGGGTTGGCGGAATAGCAAGCCATGAGAAACGGTCAGAATAAGCGCATGCGGGGTCGCAACCGTAAAGGCGGCCATCATCAGAATCCCTTGTCGCGCACGTACGAGTCCAATGGGCCGGACATCAAGATCCGCGGCACGGCGTCTCACGTCGCCGAAAAATATCTCCAGCTTGCGCGCGATGCGCAAAGCTCCGGCGACCCGGTCGCCGCCGAGAATTATTATCAGCACGCCGAACACTACTTCCGTCTGATTGCGGCGGCCCAGGAGCAGTTTCGGCAGAGCCAGCCCTATTATCAGCAGAGCGGCGAGCAGCGCGGCAGTCTCGCCGACGACGGCTACGACGACGGCGACAGCGAACAGCCTTCGCTCGGCGGCGAGCCGTTCGCACCGCGCGAGCCGCAGCCCTTCTACCCGCGCGAGCAGCAATCACAGCCGCAGCACGGTCAGCCGCATATCCAGCCCCGCCCCCAGCACCAGCCGCCGCATGAGGACGAAATCGAGCGGCTGCCGTCGTTCATCACCGGCGGCAGCCAACCGCATCAGCCGCCGGGGCCGCATCAGCAACAGCCGCAGCAGGGTCAGGGCGGCAACGGGCCGAACGGTTATGACGGTTCGCCGGACCGCTTTCCGCTGCATCGCCGCCGCCGGCGGCACCGCGGTCCGCGCGACCACGCCATGCCGGGCGAGGGCGAGCCGCCGATGACGTCCGCGCCGCGCCCGACCGAGGATTGATCGGTCGTCGTTGCGGCCGCCGTTCTCAGCGCCCGGACGGCGCTTTGGCGAGCCGCACCAAAAGCCAGATCGGCAGCACGATCACCGCGCCGAGCAGGAAATAACGCCAGAGCCAGCGCACGATCCCGAAGCCCATCGTCCAGATGTTGATGATGAGCTGACGGACGGAGCCGAGGATATTCAGCGGATCGAGTCCGATCGCGGCGAGGATCACACCCACCAGGATCGACAGCAGGATCAGCCGGCCGATGACCGCGAGCGGCGGACCGCCAAAGAAGCGCTGAAATTGATCGTGAGCACGGCTCTGCGCCTGCGGGCTTTGAGCCTGACCACGAGCATAATCCCGGGCACGATCTTGCGCGCGATCTTGGGCCCTATCCTGGGCGCGATCTTGGTCCATCGCCATCTCCGCCGGCGCCACTTATCTAGACTGTCATGTCCGGCGCAAGCGGGACATTTCGATTGAATGCCGCCCACTGCCGCCGGCCGCCCGGAGCCGTTGCCTCAGCTTTGCAAGTGGCGCTAAGTTGCGCTCCGCCCGCTGCATCGTACTGGGCTCGTAAAGGATATTTCATGGCAAAAATCCAGGACCGCGCGCCCGCCGCGAACGCGCCCCTCAACGACGATATCGGCGAGACCAAGCGGCTCACCATGTACCGCACGCAGGTGGTGATCCGCGAGGCGGAGCAGCGCGCCTACGACCTTTTTCTGCAAAACCTGGTCAAAGGGACCAGCCACCTTTCGCTCGGCCAGGAGGCGGTCGCCGCGGGCTTTGCCGTCGCGATGCGCCCGGGCGACCTTTCGTTCTGCACTTATCGCGGCCACGCGCATACGCTCGCCCGCGGCGTGTCGATCACCAAGGTGCTCGGCGAGTTGATGCAGCGCGACATCGGGTTGATGCGCGGCAAGGGCGGGTCGATGCATCTGACCTCGGTCGATCACGGCGTCATGGGTTCGTATGCGATCATCGGCGCGCACCTGCCGATCGCCTGCGGCGCGGCCTGGCGCGCGCAGTACAAGGGCGACAAGGACGTGTCGGTCTGTTTCTTCGGCGACGGCACGACCAATATCGGCGCCTTTCACGAGGCGCTGAACTTCGCGGTGGTGTGGAAGCTGCCGGTGATCTTCGTCTGCGAAAACAACCTTTACATGGAGTATACGCCGATCGGCGAGGTCACTGCGGTTGCGCACCCGGCCGCCGATCGCGCCGGGAGCTACGGGCTGCCGCGCATCGTCGTCGATGGCAACGATGCCGACATCGTCTACCGCACCGCCATGGCCGCTTACGACAAGGCGCGGGACGGCGGCGGACCGTCGCTGATCGAATGCATGACCTATAGGTACAGTGGACACTCGCGGGCCGACCCGGCCAAATACCGGCCCGAAGGCGAACTGGATAAGTGGAAGCAGCGCGATCCGATCAGGATCTATCGCGAACGGCTCAAGCAGTTCGGCATCGACGAGGGTGCCATCCTGCGCATCGACGAGGAGGTGAAGCGGCAGGTCGACGAGGCGACCGAGACCTGCAAGGCGGCGCCGCCGCCGGCGCTCGATATTCTCACCACCGACGTTTATGCCGACGGAGGTTTCGCATGGCGGAACTGACTTATCGCGATGCCGTCATCCGCGGCATCGCCCAGGAAATGACCCGCGATCCCGACGTGGTGTTCCTCGGCGAGGACGTCGCCAAGGCCGGCGGCGTGTTCAAAGCGACCGTGGGTCTGTTCGAACAGTTCGGCCCAATCCGCGTGCGGGACACGCCGATTTCCGAGCAGGCGATCCTCGGCGCCGCCATGGGCGCGGCCATGACCGGCCTGAAGCCGATCGCCGAGATCATGTTCTCGGATTTCATCGCGGTCTGCTTCGACTACATCGCCAACGAGTTTCCCAAGAGCCGCTACATGTCGAACGGGCAGGTCAAGTGTCCGCTCGTGGTGCGCACCGGCAACGGCGGCGGCGCACGCTTCGGCGCCCAGCATTCGCAGAGCGTCGAGAACTGGTGCATGATGATTCCCGGGCTCAAGGTGGTGGCGCCGTCGAGCCCGCGCGACGTGATCGGGCTGATGGCGGCGGCGGTGCGCGATCCCGATCCGGTGATCTTCTTCGAGCACAAGTCGCTGTATGCGACCAAGGGCGAGGTCCCGGACGGCGAAATCGTCGATACCCTCGGCACGGCGAGGATCGTGCGGCCTGGCAAGGACGCCACCATTCTGGCGCTGGCTCTGATGGTGCCGCGGGCGGTCGAAGCTGCCGACAAGCTCAAGAGCGAGCACGGCATCGACTGCGAAGTGGTCGACGTGCGCTCGCTGGTGCCGCTCGATACCCAGACCATTCTTGGCTCGGTCGCGCGCACCCATCGGCTGTTCACGGTCGAGGAGAACCCGCGGCTCTGCGGCTGGGGCGCCGAGCTGGTCTCGATCGTCGCCGACGAGGCGTTCTACGACCTCGACGGCCCGCCGGTGCGGATCACGACGCCGCACATCCCGCTGCCCGCCGCTGACATTCTGGAAGATCTCGCTCTGCCCAGCGTCGATCGCATCGCCGAGCGCGTGCAGCGCAGCCTCAATTCCTAGGTGGAGGACATCATGGCCAACGAACCGACCCGTGAAAACCCGTGCGGACCGATCGGCACCGACGTGATTTTCGAGAACGATCAGGTGCGGGTCTGGGACATGCAGGTGCCGGCCGGCGGCAAGAAGGCCTGGCACCATCACACCATGGATTACGTCATCATCAACGTCACCGGCGGCAAGATCGAGCTCGAGAATGTCGACGGTCACACCATCATTGCCGACGACAAGATCGGCGGCGTGATCTGGAACGATGCCGGCCAGAAGCACGAGCTGCGCAATCTGAGCGGCAAGCCGTACCGGAACATCCTGGTCGAGCTGAAAAACGGCAAGTAGTGCGGCGAAAAACGACAATTAGTGTGGCGGCAAGCAAATAATGCGGCAACAGGATCGAGTGCCATGGCCATGTACGACAATCTTCTCGCCAACGTTCCGACTGATCTGTGGATCGGCGGCCAATGGCGGAAATCGTCCGACGGCGGCCGGTTCGACGTGATCGACCCGGCGACCGAGAACAAGGTCGCTTCAGTCGCGAGCGCCACCGTCGAGGATGCCAAGGCCGCGCTCGATGCCGCGCAGGCGGCGTTCCCCGGCTGGGCCGCCAAGAAGCCGCGCGAGCGCGCCGAGGTGTTGCGCAAGTCGTTCGAACTGATCATGCGCGACGCCGAGCGGCTCGCCAAGCTCATCACCATCGAGAACGGCAAGGCGCTGTCGGATTCGCGCGGCGAGGTCGCCTACGCCGCCGAATTCTTCCGCTGGTTCGCCGAAGAGGCGGTACGCAACATCGGGCAGAATTCGGTGGCGCCGGCCTCAGGCGCGCGCATTCTCGTCCATCACAAGCCGGCGGGCATCGCGGTGCTGGTGACGCCGTGGAATTTCCCGGCGGCCATGGCCACGCGCAAGATCGGCCCGGCGCTCGCGGCCGGCTGCTCGGTGGTGCTGAAGCCGGCGTCCGATACGCCGCTCACCATGCTCGCTCTGATGCCGATCCTGGAGGAAGCCGGCGTGCCGGCCGGCGTCGTCAATGTCATTCCGTCGCGCTCTTCCGGCAAGGTCGTCGGCGCCCTGCTGCACGATCCGCGGGTGCGCGTGGTGTCGTTCACCGGCTCGACCGAGGTCGGCCGCAAGCTCCTGCACGAGGCCGCCGACAACATCGTCCGACCGGCCATGGAGCTCGGCGGCAACGCGCCGTTTATCGTCTTCGACGACGCCGACATCGATGCCGCCATCGACGGCGCCATGATCGCGAAGATGCGCAACATGGGTGAAGCGTGCACGGCAGCCAATCGGTTCTACGTGCATGAAAAGGTGCACGACGAGTTCGCCAAGAAGCTCACCGCGAAGATGGCGGGACTGAAGATGGGCAACGGCCTCGACGACGGGGTGGCGCTCGGGCCGCTGGTCAACAAGGAAGGCCGCGACAAGGTGATCGAGCTGGTCGACGACGCCGTGCAGAAGGGCGCCAAGGTGCTGACCGGCGGCAAGACGCCCGGCGGGCCCGGATTCTTCTATCCGGCGACCGTCCTGGCCAACGTATCGGACGACGCCAAGATGCTGAACGAGGAAATCTTCGGTCCGGTCGCCTCGCTGCAGACCTTCAAGACCGAGGACGAGGTGGTTACGCGCGCCAACGACACCGAGTACGGCTTGGTGGCGTATCTCTACACCAAGGACCTGAGCAAAGGCCTGCGCGTGTCGGAGAAGCTCGACTTCGGCATGATCGGCTTGAACCGCGGCATCGTCTCCGATCCGGCGGCGCCGTTCGGCGGCATGAAGCAGTCCGGCCTCGGCCGCGAAGGCGCGCACGAGGGACTGATGGAATTCCTGGAGACGCAGTACGTGTCGGTGAACTGGTAAGCCGGCGGCATCATGGCGGGGTCGGAAGTCGCGCAAAAGCTGATCGGTGCCTGGCGTTACGTTGGCACGCGAGTCAACGGCAGCAAGTGGGACCGCGGCGCGAACCCAAAGGGCATGATCTATTACGGCCCGCACGGCGAGATGGCAGTGCAGGTCGCCCCCGACGTCAAGCGTCTTCGTGCCGGCGCGGCGATGACGGCGGAAGAGGCCAAGATCGCGCTCAAGGACTACATCGCGTATTTCGGCACCTATACGGTCGACGAGCAGGCCGGCACCGTGACCCATCACCGCCACGACAGCGTGCAGCCGGGCGATACCGGCGATCTGGTCCGCCGCTATGAATTCAGCGGCGACCGGCTGATCTTGCACGGCATCAATTCGACGCTCGAAGTGACGTGGGAACGAATCAAGTGAGCCGCGGCGGGAACTAAGGCCATGAACATTCTGATGCCGCAGCTCGGCGAAACCGTCGCTGAGGGCAAGATCACCAGATGGTTCAAGGCGGCCGGCGACGCCGTGCAGCCCGGCGACAACCTTTTCGAGATCGAGACCGACAAGGTGTCGATGGAGGTGCCGGCGACGGAAGCCGGCATCTTAAGCGAAATCCGCGTCGCGGAAGGCGAGATTGCGCCGGTCGGCGCCGTCGTCGGCGTCATCGGCGCGGCCGGGGGCGTGCCCGCCGCGGGCGCTGCGGCCATGGCCGCGGCAGCAGCAAAGCCGACGGCGGCTCCCGTTGCCGCGCCGCCAGCCGCCGACCGCGCGCCTTCAGCCGCCCGAGCACCGCAGCCACCGATCAAGCTCGATCCGTTCTTCGAGGTCCGCACGCCGGCGCGCAATTTCGGCCCGGCACGGCTGTCCGGCGGCGTCACTGTGACGCCGCTGGCACGCCGGCTCGCCAGCGAAGCCGGCATCGATTTGTCCACGCTGCGCGGCTCAGGCCCCCATGGCCGCATCGTCGCCCGCGACGTGGCGAGCGCACCGCGTCCGGCGCCGCGCGCCATGCTTGCCGAGGGCGCGACCGCCGATCAGGTCAAGGCGCTGTTCGATCCGGCGGGCTACGAGGAAATCCCGCTCGACGCCATGCGCCGGACCATCGCGGCGCGGCTGCAGCAGGCGAAGCAAACCGTCCCGCATTTCTATTTGACTGCCGACTTCACCATCGATCGCCTGATCGCGGTGCGCGAAGAAGCCAATGCGGCGGCGCCGAAAGACCGCGACGGCCGCCCGGCGTTCAAGCTGTCGCTCAACGATTTCATCATCCGCGCCCTGGCGCTTGCCTTGCAGCGCGTACCGGCGGCCAATGCGGTGTGGGCCGGCGACCGCATTCTGCGGTTCACTCACTCGGATATCGGTGTCGCGGTCGCGGTCGACGGCGGCCTGATCGCGCCGGTGATCCGCAATGCGGAGACGAAGTCGCTCAGCGCCATCTCCGCCGCCATGAAGGATTTGGCCGGCCGGGCGCGCGACAAGAAGCTGAAACCCGCCGAGTACCAAGGCGGCGCCTCCGCAATCTCGAATCTCGGCATGTACGGCGTGCGCGAATTCGCCGCCATCATCAATCCGCCGCAGTCGACCATCCTTGCGGTCGGCGCCGCGCGCCGGCAGGCGGTGGAGAAGGCCGACGGCGGCGTCGCTTTCGCCAGCATGCTGACCGCGACATTGTCCTGCGACCACCGCGTAGTCGACGGCGCGCTCGGCGCCGAGCTGTTGGCTGCGGTCAAGGCGCTGATCGAGCAGCCGGTGACCATGCTGGTCTAGCGCGGCCGGTTGCGCCGATAGCATCGAGGCCCGCGTGCCGCCTTCGCCCTATGCAGTGCCGTTTGCCGCCTTGTGGCTCGGGTGGCTCGCCTACTGGATCGCCGCCGCCTGGAACGTGAAGGCGACGCGGCGGCACGAAGCGCTGACGTCGCGGCTTGGCCACGTGGCGCTGGCGGCACTCGCCGCCGCGTTATTGGCGTTCCACCGCCAGCCCTTCGCCTGGCTGGGCGCACGCTTTGTACCGGACACTGCGGCCATGTATTGGATCGGCTTGCTCGTGACCGCGGCCGGGATCGGCTTTGCAGTGTGCGCGCGAATCCATCTCGGCCGCAACTGGAGCGGCAGGGTCACGGTCAAGGAAGATCATGAACTCATCCGCAGCGGACCTTACCGTTTCGTCCGGCATCCGATCTATACCGGACTGCTGCTTGCGATCCTCGGCACGGCCATTGCCTTCGGCGAGTGGCGTGGGCTGGTCGCGCTGGTTTTGTTGACCGTTTCGTTTCTGGTGAAAATCCGCGTGGAAGAGCGCTTCATGCGCGAGACGTTCGGCGACCAATACGAGCGCTATCGCGCCGAGGTGCCGGCCTTGATCCCGTTTGTTGCCTGAAGAGCGCCGCGCGCCGGCGTTCCGAGCAGGAGAGATCGTTGATGCAACAACGACCGGAGTTGCTGCTGATCGGACCGGCGCGGCCGGTCATCGCCGGCGGCCTTGCGGACTTCACCGTGCACAGACTGGCCGAGGCGGCAAACCGCGACGCGTTCTTTGCCGCCATCGCCGATGTGCGGGCGTTGGTGGTCAGCGCCCCGGTCGAGCCGATCGACAGCGGGCTGCTCTCCCGCCTGCCCAAGCTCGAAATCGTTGCGAGTTTCGGCGTCGGTTACGACCACATCGATGTCGGTGAAGCGGCACGCCGCGGCATCGTCGTCACCCACACGCCCGACGTGCTGACCGAAGAAGTCGCCGACACCGCGATCGGCCTCCTCATCTGCACCGTGCGCGAGTTGCCGCAGGCGGAACGCCATCTGCGCGCCGGCAAATGGCGGCAAAGCCACTATCCGCTGAGCCGGGCCACCTTGCGCAACCGCAAAATCGGCCTGGTTGGGATGGGCCGCATCGGCATGGCGATTGCGCGCCGGCTCGAAGCCTTCGGCCTGCCGATCGCCTATCACGCTCGGCGGCCGCGCCCCGAACTGGCCTATCAGTATTATCCGCAGCTCATCGGCTTGGCGCGCGCCGTCGACACGCTGATCGTCATCGTCCCGGGCGGCGCGGCAACACAGAATATGATCGACGGGCACGTGCTCGAAGCCCTCGGCCCGGAGGGCATTCTCGTCAACGTCGCCCGCGGCTCAGTCATCGACGAGGCAGCCTTGATCGCGGCGCTCAAGACGCAAAAAATCATGGCGGCCGGGCTCGATGTCTTCGTCAACGAGCCGGAAGTGCCGACGGAATTGCTGGCGATGGAGAACGTCGTGTTGCTGCCGCATGTCGGCTCGGCGTCGGTGTTCACCCGCGAGAGGATGGACCAGCTTTTGGTCGACAACATTCTCGCCTGGGCCGCCGGCGAGCCGCCGCTGACGCCGGTGCCGCAAACCCCGTGGCGGCAATGGCCGTCGTTGCCGCTTAAAGCATGATCCCGAATAGTGGACGCCGGTTTTCGGAACGGATCACGCTTCACCAAAAAGCTAGAGCGGCCCGCCAATTCGACGAAAAGTCATCCCCTCTAAAGCATGACCCCGAAAAGTGGACGCCGGTTTTCGGAAAAGATCATGCTTCACCAAAAAGCTAGAGCGGCCCGCCAATTCGACGAAAAGTCATCCCGCTCTAGCGTGAGATGCGAGCGGCAAAGCCAAGCGGCGAGGCACTCCCGGCACCTTTTGCGAGAGCGCCTTGCTACGAGATGCGCATTGCGCGAAGGCGGGCGGCCGCCCTACTCGGCGGCGATCCGCACTTCGGGTGCCGCGGCGCGCACGTCGGCTTCGACGTGATCCTCGAACTGCACGAAGTTCTTCTGGAACATGCCGACCAGCTTGCGCGCGGTCTGGTCGAATTCGAGCTTGTTCTGCCAGGTCTTCTGCGGATGGAGCAGATGCGGCTCGACGCCGGTCAGCTGCGTCGGCACCGAGAAGCCGAAATAAGGATCGGTGCGGAATTTCGCGCTCTTGAGCGAGCCATTCAGCGCCGCGGCGAGCAGCGTGCGCGTCACCTTGATCGGCATGCGCCGGCCGACGCCGTAGACGCCGCCGGTCCAGCCGGTATTGACCAGCCAGCAATCGACGCCGTGGGCGCTGATCAGTTCGCGCAAGAGGTTGCCGTAGACCGAGGGGTGGCGCGGCAGGAACGGCGCGCCGAAGCAGGTGGAGAATTCCGGTACGACGCCGATCAGGCCCTTCTCGGTGCCCGCCACCTTCGCGGTATAGCCGGACATGAAATGATACATCGCCTGCGCCGGCGTCAGCCTGGCAATCGGCGGCATGACGCCGAAGGCGTCGGCGGTAAGCAGCACGATGTTCTTCGGCATGCCGGCGCGGCCGGTGCGCGACGCGTTCGGGATGAAGTCGAGCGGATAGGCCGCGCGCGTGTTCTCGGTTTTCGAGTCGTCGTCGAAGTCGCAGATGCGCGTGTCGGGATCGAACACCACGTTTTCGAGCACGGTGCCGAAGCGCTTGGTGGTAGCGTAGATCTCGGGCTCGGCATCGGCCGAGAGCCTGATGCACTTGGCGTAGCAGCCGCCCTCGAAATTGAACACGCCTTGCGGCCCCCAGCCGTGCTCGTCGTCGCCGATGAGCGTGCGCGCGGGATCCGCCGACAGCGTCGTCTTGCCGGTGCCAGACAGGCCGAAGAACAGCGCAACGTCGCCGTCGGAGCCGACATTGGCCGAGCAGTGCATCGGCATCACACTCTCGGCCGGCAGATAATAGTTGAGCGTGGTGAACACCGATTTCTTCATCTCGCCGGCATAGGAGGTGCCGCCGATCAGAATGATGCGCCGTGTCAGGTCGAGGGCGATGACGGTTTCGCTGCGCACGCCGTGACGCTCGGGATCGGCCTTGAACGAAGGCAGCGCGAGGATGGTGAAATCGGGCGCGTAATGCGAAAGCTCGGCGCGCTCGGGCCGGATGAGCAGCGCGCGAATGAACATCGAATGCCAGGCGAGCTCGGTGTAAACGCGGGTCTTGATGCGGTAGCGCGGATCGGCGCCGCCATAGAGATCCTGGGCGAACAAGGTCTTGCCCTTGGCGTACGCAATGAAATCATCGAACAGCACCTGGAATTTCTCGGCAGTCAGGCGGCCGTTCTTCTCCCACCAGACTGATTTCTCGGTCTGGGCGTCGACGACGACGAACTTGTCCTTGGGACTGCGGCCGGTGTGGACACCGGTTTCGGCGCAGAACGCCCCGCCCTCGACCAGGACGCCTTCGCCGCGTGCGATAGCGTGCTCGACCAGCGCCGTGTCGGGCAAATTCCAATGAACGGCCGCGAGGTCCTTAAGCCCGAATTCGTCGGCGCCGTGGGCGCTGTTTCGCAGACCCGTTTCTTTCACGCTTGCCTCCGCACTTAATCATTCTTGCGACGCCTGCTTCGCCCGCTCCGGGCATGCGACCCTATATCGAGCATCCTAGCATCTGCCAAGACGCACTCCCACGGCAAAGCCGACCGTGGACGAAACCGCACCTGGCGGCGCGCTGCAGCGCAATATTCGCCTGTCTCACGCGCCGCGCGCTGCTTGCGCCAAATCCACAACCACCTTGCGCAATCGTTCCGCAGTCGTGACCCGCTGCGCGAACGCTAGGCGCAACGTCGCGTCGCCAAGCGCGAGATCGAGACCCTCGGGATCGAGCCCGGTCAGCCGCCAGGGGCCGTCCTCCGCGCCGAGCAGTTTGGTGGCATAGAGCCGGATCGCATCGGCATGATCTGCATTCATGTGCGCGACGGCGCTGGCTTCGGCTTCGATCAAATCGTCCGCACCCGAGATATCGGTGATGAGTTCGGCTGCCTTGAAATCTGCGGCGCGGCCGAAACCGGCATTCAAATGCGCGGAGACAAGTTCGAGACGCCAGAACGAGAAATCGGCAAAGCCGGCATAAAGTTCCGATTTCGGATGGCGCGCGAGAAACCGCCGACGCAGCCGGGGCTCGCGCGGGTCCTGGCGCGCAATCGCCGCGAAGGTGCCGAGCGCGGTCAGGCGCGGATGGGCCAGCGGGTCGCCGCGCCCGATCGGTGCCAGAAGCAGTGACGCGCGGCCATCATTTTCCAGATTGGCGGTATGGGTCGAAAGCCGGGATATTATGATTAACGGGGCGCCGTCGACATCGGTGGCGACGTTAACCAGCGAACCGAACGGATGCCCGGTATTGCGGTCGATGGTAGCAAGCGCGCCGGCACGCGTCACCCGCAACAGCGCCTTGGCAATGGATTGGGCGTCGAATGCCACTGGCGGGGCGTTCTCAGGCAGCCGGTCGGGCATGAATCCCGGCAGCGGCGCCGCATCATCGGCGTCGGCCATGTGCTGTCTCCGTCGCGCGACGGCCCCGGCGATTGCCCCGTTTTTGCCTTGTCCCGTCACACTTCCGCCCCTACATGAGGTTTCAAAGGCTTATGGGGCCGGGGCAGATGATGCTCGCGGCCGACTCATGCTAGAAGGCCGCCATGCCGACCATCGCTCTCGTCGATGACGACCGCAATATCCTGACCTCGGTGTCCATTGCACTAGAGGCCGAGGGTTACCGGATCACTACCTATACCGACGGCGCCTCGGCGCTGGACGGCTTCAAGACGGCGCCGCCCGACCTCGCCATCCTTGATATCAAGATGCCGCGGATGGACGGCATGGAGACCCTGCGCCGGCTGCGCCAGAAGTCCGACCTCCCGGTGATTTTCCTCACCTCGAAGGACGAAGAGATCGACGAATTGTTCGGCCTGAAAATGGGCGCCGATGATTTCATTCGCAAACCGTTCTCGCAGCGGCTTCTGGTGGAGCGCGTCAAGGCCGTGCTGCGCCGCGCCTCGCCGAAGGACGGCACCTCGCCGAAGGAAGCCGACAGCAAGGTTCTCGAGCGCGGGCAACTGCGCATGGATCCGGAACGCCATACCTGCACCTGGAAGAACGAGGCGGTGACACTCACGGTCACCGAGTTTCTTATTCTTCACGCCTTGGCGAGCCGGCCCGGGGTGGTGAAGAGCCGCAACGCTTTGATGGATGCGGCCTACGACGACCAAGTCTATGTGGATGACCGCACCATCGATAGCCACATCAAACGGCTGCGCAAGAAGTTCAAGGCGAGCGATACGGAATTCGACATGATCGAGACGCTGTATGGCGTCGGTTATCGCTTCAAGGAATAAGCGCTGGCTTCGCGCATGAGGCCATGGACTGCCGAATCCGTGGCCCTGACTGGGACGGCTGACGTGCGGTAGTAATGGTGTCCGCCCCCCACCTGAAGGTGCGGGCAGATCGGAACCCCGGCAGACGACGTGCTCGATCGAACCGTAGACATCGCAGGGCCCGGTGGTCAGGCCCCCGTATCGACTCCGGTCGAAGCCCCGATCGAGGCCAAGACCCTCGACGAGGCGCCGCCGCCCGTCCGCCTGCACGGATTCGCCCGGATCGGCGACTGGCTGCGGCGGGCTTGGCAGTTCTTCATCACCCAGAGCTTCTCGAGCCTTACCCGCCGCATCGTGTTCCTCAACGTCGCCGGGTTGTTGGCGCTGTCGATCGGCATCACCTTCCTCTCGCAGTTCCGCGCCGGGCTGATCGACGCGCGCATCCAGAGCCTGTTGGTGCAGGGTCAGATCATCGCCGGCGCCATCGCCGCCTCGGCGACGGTCGAGACCGATTCGTCGATCACCATCGATCCGGACAAGCTGCTCGATCTGCATCCGGGCGAAAGCTACGGTCCGTCGGAGGATGCGCTCTACGGCATCAACTTCCCGATCAATCCGGAGCGCGTGGCGCCGGTCTTGCGGCGGCTGGTCTCCCCGACCAAAACCCGCGCGCGCATCTACGATCGCGACGGCGTGCTGTTGGTCGACAGCCGCAATCTGTTCGGCCGCGGCGACGTGCTGCGCTACGATTTGCCGCCGCCCAATGCGGAGAAGCCGGGCCTGTTCGAGCGCGCCTTCATCGCCGTGCGCCGCTGGCTTGGGCGCGGCGATCTGCCTCTGTACCACGAGCTCGGCCCGAGCAACGGGCGCGGCTATCCCGAAGTCGCGCTGGCCTTGAACGGCCAGAATTCCAGCATGGTGCGCATCAACGACCGCGGCGACGTCATCGTCTCGGTCGCGGTGCCGGTGCAGCGCTTTCGCGCCGTGCGCGGTGCGCTGATGCTGTCGACCCAGGGCGCCGACATTGACGACATGGTGGAAGCCGAGCGGCTCGCGATTCTCAAGGTGTTTCTCGTCGCCGCCGGCGTCATGATCGTGCTGTCGATCCTGCTCGCCGGAACCATCGCCGAGCCGGTGCGGCGGCTCGCCGACGCCGCCGAAAGCGTGCGGCGGCGCATCCGCACGCGCGTGGAGATTCCCGATTTCACGCGGCGACGGGACGAGATCGGGCACCTGTCGGGGACGCTGCGCGACATGACCAGCGCGCTCTATAGCCGGATCGAGGCCATCGAAAGCTTCGCCGCCGACGTCGCCCATGAACTGAAGAATCCGCTGACCTCGCTGCGCTCGGCGGTCGAGACGCTGCCGGTTGCCAAGACCGACGAGAGCCGCGCGCGCCTGCTCGCCATCATCCAGCACGACGTCAAACGCCTCGATCGGCTGATCTCGGACATTTCCGACGCCAGCCGGCTTGACGCCGAATTGCAGCGCCAGGAAGCGGCGCCGGTCGACATCGCCAGGCTCCTGAACACGGTTGTCGCGGTCGCCAACGAGGTCAAGCGCGATGACGGCGTGCGCGTCACGCTTCGTTTCGAAGGCGGCGCTGCCCGCGCCTTCCAAGTACCGGGACGCGATTCCCGGCTCGGTCAGGTTGTCGACAATCTGATCGAGAACGCGCGCTCGTTTTCTCCGCCCGGCGGCACCGTGCGCGTGACCTGCCGGCGTCTGAAGAGCGATGTCGAGATTTTTGTCGACGACGACGGGCCCGGCGTGCGGCCCGACGCCTTCGAGAAAGTGTTCGAGCGCTTCTACACCGACCGGCCGCAGCAGGGCTTCGGCCAGAATTCGGGCCTCGGGCTGTCGATCTCCAAGCAGATCGTCGAAGCCCATGGCGGCGCCATCTGGGTGGAGAACCGGATCGGTCCGCCGGATGCGTCAGGCGCCCCGACCGTCGCCGGCGCGCGCTTCATTGTGCGCCTGCCGGCCAGCTGATGACGTCCGTCGGTCATCCGGAGCTCGGACCGGACCGGGCATCGGTATGAGCGGCGAGACCGTGCACGCATCTGCGGTGCTGGTGGGCGCGCGCGCCGTGCTGATCCGCGGACCGTCGGGTTCGGGCAAGTCACGGCTTGCACTTGAACTGATCGAGGCCGGCCGCAGCGGCTTGTTGCGCTTCGCCAGACTGGTCGGCGACGACCGCGTGCATCTGAAAACTGCCGGCGGACGGCTCCTGGCTAGTCCGCCGGATGCGATCGCCGGCCTGATCGAAGTGCGCGGCGTCGGCCTAATGCCCATGGCGTATGAGGCATGCGCCGTCGTCGGTCTCGTGGTGGACCTCGCCGCGGCGGATGCCGAACGATTGCCCAACAGCGACCGGCGCCGTACGGTGATTGCCGGCGTCGCGCTGCCGCGACTCCCCGTCGCACCGGCAGTCGCGGCCTTGCCCAGCGTGCTCGCTCTTATCAATTCAACGGCGGACGGACGAACGTGAATTACCGGCAGGCCCCGTTCCCCGGGCCATCGTTTCAAGGCACAACGCCCGCTTTGGCGTTGGTTGGAAATTGGTAACCTTAACGACTATAGACTTTGCGCCGCCGTGCTTGGTTTGGGCCCAGACCCCGCGGCCGCCGCGGCGGCGCCAGGCCGCACATTGCCCTGATCTATCGCAATGCAGCAGCCGCTGGATTCCGCCGAAAATGCCTCTTGCGCTTGGGCTTTGGATGGTCAAGATGGGCGGCCTTTCGTGCGGTGCAACCGGGGCGTGCCCGCGGGGTCGTCAATGATCGGTCTTGTGCTTGTTACCCACGGGCGGCTGGCTATCGAGTTCCGCGCGGCGCTTGAGCATGTGGTCGGCCCGCAGACTCAGATCGAAGCAGTCACCATCGGCCCCGACGACGACGTCGAGGAGCGCCGCAAGGATATCATCGAAGCGGTCAAACGGGTCGACAGCAGCGACGGCGTCGTCATCCTGACCGACATGTTCGGCGGCACCCCGTCGAACCTCGCCATTTCCGTCATGAGCCGACCCAAGGTTGAAGTGCTTGCCGGCATCAATCTGCCGATGCTGGTCAAGCTCGCCAAGGTACGCGGCGAGTGCCCACTGGCTGAGGCGGTCGCGGCCGCGCAGGACGCCGGCCGAAAATACGTGACCATCGCCAGCCGCGTGCTGAGCGGAAAATGAGCGCATCGGTTCAGCCCAACGATCAAACCCCGCCCGAAGAGGGTCTGTTCCGCGCGGGGGCCGTGGTCCGCACGCTCGCCATTTGCAACCGCAAGGGCCTGCATGCCCGCGCCTCGGCCAAGTTCGTGCAGACCGTGGAGAAATACGACGCCGACGTGCGCGTCATGCGCGGGGGCGAGACCGTCGGCGGCACCTCGATCATGGGCCTGATGATGCTCGCGGCCTCCCCCGGCACGTCGATCACCATCGAGGCGACGGGCCGCGAGGCAGCGGAAGTGGTCGACGCCCTGGCGGCGCTGATCACTTCGCGCTTCGGCGAGGACGATTGAGCGGCGCGCGCCGCGCAGGCCGAGCCGCCGCCGTTTTCAGATCGGCGACAAAACTCCGATAGGCGGCACGGCGCTCCGTTTCATCCTCGATACGTAGCAGCGCCGATGGATGCACGGTGACGACCAGCTTGGTGCCGTCCGCGAGCGTCATCGGCTTGCCGCGCACAGCGCCGATCGTAACGGTGCGCCCGATCAGGCTGCGCGCCGCCGTCGCCCCAAGCGCGATGATCGTCACCGGCTGCACCAGGCTCCGCTCGATATCGAGCCAAATTTTGCAGCGCTCGATCTCGTAAGTGTTGGGCCGCTTGTGCAGCCGGCGCTTGCCCCGCATTTCGTGCTTGAAGTGCTTGACCGCGTTGGTGACGAAGGTCTCGTCCCTGGCGATACCGGCGTCCTGCAGCCCCTGGTCGAGAACGCGGCCGGCCGGGCCGACGAACGGCTTGCCGACCAGATCCTCCTTGTCGCCCGGCTGTTCGCCCACCAACATGAAGGCTGCGTGGACCGGGCCGTCGCCAGGCACTGCCTGCGTGGCGTCGCGATAAAGTGGGCAGCGCGTGCAAACCGCTTCGCGTTCGGCGAGTTGCCGCAACGACGTCACTTTCGCCGGAGCGTCCGTTTCCATGGCCGGTAATGCCTTATCGCCGTCATGGTTCAACCATAGACATAAAGGTATCTTTATGTCTTTAGTGCCGCCCGCCCGGATGGGGCACAAAGTTCCGGCCCGGCATTTTCCACTTTCCAGAATGCCTTGAGAATTAGCAGAGGACCGCCGAAGGACCGTCATGAGCACAGCGACCAAGACCAAAGCTTCGCATACCGATTACGTCGTCAAGGATATCAGCCTGGCCGAATGGGGCCGCAAGGAACTCGACATCGCCGAAACCGAAATGCCCGGCCTGATGGCGACGCGCGAAGAATACGGCCCGCTGCAGCCGCTGCGCGGCGCGCGCATTGCCGGCTCGCTGCACATGACCATCCAGACCGCGGTGCTGATCGAAACGCTGAAGGCGCTCGGCGCCGACGTGCGCTGGGCCTCGTGCAACATCTATTCGACCCAGGATCACGCCGCCGCTACGGTGGCCGCCGGCGGCACGCCGGTGTTCGCGGTCAAGGGCGAATCGCTCAAGGAATATTGGGAATACACCCACCGCATCTTCGAATGGTCCGACGGCGGCGGACCGAACATGATCCTCGATGATGGCGGCGACGCCACGCTGCTTATGCACCTCGGCACGCAGGCGGAGATGAGCCCAAGCGTGCTCCATCATCCGGGCAACGAGGAAGAGGAAGTGCTGTTCGAGGCCATCAAGGAACGGCTGATCAAATCGCGCGGCTGGTACAGCACGAAGGCGAAGAATATCCGCGGCGTCACCGAAGAGACCACGACCGGCGTGCACCGCCTCTATCAAATGGAGAAGGAAGGCCGGCTCCTGTTCCCGGCCATCAACGTCAACGACAGCGTCACCAAGTCGAAATTCGACAACCTCTACGGCTGCCGCGAGTCGCTGGTCGATGGCATCCGTCGCGGCACCGACGTGATGATGGCCGGCAAGATCGCGATGGTCGCGGGCTTCGGCGACGTCGGCAAGGGCTCGGCCGCGTCGCTGCGCCAGGCCGGCTGCCGCGTCATGGTCTCCGAGGTCGATCCGATCTGCGCGCTGCAGGCCGCCATGGAGGGCTACGAGGTCGTCACCATGGAGGACGCGGCGCCCCGCGCCGACATCTTCGTCACCGCCACCGGCAATGTCGACGTCATCACCATCGAGCACATGCGGGCGATGAAGCACCGCGCCATCGTCTGCAATATCGGCCACTTCGACAGCGAAATTCAGGTGGCGGCGCTGAAGAATTTCAAATGGAACAACATCAAGCCGCAGGTGGACGAGATCGAATTCCCCGACGGCAAGCGCATCATCCTTCTGTCGGAGGGGCGGCTGGTCAACCTCGGCAATGCCATGGGCCATCCGAGCTTCGTCATGTCGTCGTCGTTCACCAACCAGACGCTGGCGCAGATCGAGTTGTGGACCAATCCGGACAAGTATCAGAAGAAGGTCTACACGCTGCCGAAGCAGCTCGACGAGAAGGTCGCGCGGCT
>Ga0335085_10002428_pt1 | contig 34856 bp, 30 predicted proteins | sample Lox_Sample_45_FD_206712 | JGI IMG/M metagenome (GOLD analysis project Ga0335085, IMG submission 206712) | Soil microbial communities from Loxahatchee National Wildlife Refuge, Florida, United States - Lox_Sample_4.5 | ecosystem: Environmental > Terrestrial > Soil > Wetlands | place: USA... | reverse complement strand
TTTCCTTATTTCTCCGAATTTCGATTTTCTGCATGGCGATCCGCGCATGAACGAGCTACGCAGGAAAGTCGGCTTGCCGGAGTAGTTTGTGGCGTGGGTACCCGAAACTCAGTCCCATTGATTGGCTTCGCACGGCTAGCCTTGGAACTGCCGCTTTCCGGCGCTCATCTCGCCTTCCTGGAGCGCCTGCCGATTCATCACCGGGATCCACCAGGTTTCGTTCCTTCACCGAATGCGGAAAGCCGCCCGCCACTCGGCTCTATTGTCCCCATGTCGCTGATGTGCGACCGCAGTCCCCATGCTTCGGTCGGAATACGCGGCACTCGTCGAAAGATTGCGGCCGGCAGCCGCCGCCTTTAGCTTTGTCGGTAATTCCGGCGGTGGTCAACTGGCCGTGAACCTGAGGCTTCGGTGTGAAATCGACCATCGATCCGAGAGGCCTGAACCAATCACCGAGGCACTCGCATCATACTGCGGAGGAGGGAATTCATGAAAGCCGCAGTCGTACCCGCCGTGAGCAGTACCTGGCAGATCAAGGATGTTCCTCAGCCTCAACCGGAACCCGGTCAAGTCCTGGTGAAGATGCGCGCGAGCGGCATCTGCTACACCGATGTGCACCAAACGCTTGGGAACCTTCCCGGGCAATTTCCACGAATCCTGGGACACGAGCCTGTGGGCGAGATTGTCGCCTTGGCTCCGGATGTAACCATTCGCAAAGTAGGCGACCGCGTCGGTTCGGCGTGGATTCAGTCCACCTGTGGACGCTGCGAATGGTGCCAGCGCGGCCGCAGGATGTTCTGCCCCTATCTGAAGGGCACGGGTGGTGATGTGCCGGGCGGGCATGCCGAGTACATGCTGATGAACGCCGATGCTACATACCTGATTCCCGACGAGGTTTCCTTCGAGCAAGCCGCACCGATCTTTTGCGCCGGGTATACCGTTTATAGCGGTCTCCGCTGGGCCGACCCAAAACCACACGAGCGCGTGGCCGTACTTGGAATCGGCGGGCTTGGGCACCTGGCGGTGCAATATGCCAAGGCTGCGGGTTTCGAAACAATCGCGATTTCGCATTCCCCCGATAAGGACAAGATGATTCGCGAGCTGGGCGCGGACGAGGTTGTGCGCGACGGGAAGAGCCTTTCGGCGGCGGGCGGCGCTGATATCATCCTCAGCACTTCGAACTCGACCAAATCCATGATGGACAGCATGCAGGGTCTGCGCCCGGACGGCAGGTTCGTCGTGATGGGCGCCGACGCGGAACCACTTTCCGTCTCGCTGATCGAGATGCTCTTCAAGCGCATCAAGATTGTCGGCAGCCAGCAAAATGGCCCGGAATATCTTTATGAAGCCTTGGATTACGTAGCGCAAGGGAAAGTCAAATCGATAATTGAAACCTACCCGCTGGCCGAGGCTTCCAAGGCCTACGAGCGGGTTGCGGAGGGTAAGGCTCGCTTCCGCGCCGTCCTCGTAATGTAATCGCTGATCGCGCCCAAGTTTCACGCTGTTGATGGCGTCATCCACGGGCTCGCACACAAAACCCTTGTAGCGGATCAGTGTCTGTGCCCTGGGTCTTTGAGCCGACGGATGGCTAAGACCGTAATACTGAATCACTACAGGCCGTCAGCCGCATTTTCAAGTATTAGCCGATATCTTCGAGTAGCCGCGCTGAAGCGCGCCTACCATGGAAGTATGCGGTCTCTTCTTATTCTTCTTTGCGCTTTCGCCGCGGCAGCGCAGCAGTTGCCGCGCATCGAAGGCAAAAATCTCGCCGATGCACCAATCACACTTCCGGAAGCGGCGGCCGGGCATCCGGCCATCCTCGTACTTGGCTTCACCCACGCTTCGCAGCATCAGACGAAGGCGTGGGCGGCCAAGCTGACGCCGCTGTATCCCACCTGGTCCATCGCGGTGCTGCAGGATATGCCGCGACTGGTGCGCCCCATGGCCACCCATAGCATGAAAAACGATGTGCCCGCCGATCAGCGCGCCCGCTTCCTGCTGGTGTTCAAAGGTGAGAAGGAGTTGAAACAGGCCGCCGGCTTCCAGACGCCGGACGACGCCTACCTGCTCATCATCGACAAGAGCGGAGTCGTGCGCTGGCGGTTTCACGGCCCGCTTACCGACGATGCGCTCATGCAGGTGAAGAGCCAGATGGCCGCGTTTTAGGGGATTCTCCCTGTTGCCCGCTGGCGCCGGCACTCCGAATTGAGGTAAAGTAGTCTCCACTTCTTGACGGAGGCGAAATGAAACTCTCACGCACGATAGGGGCGTCACTGCTGGTTGTCGCGGCCTCGGTGGCGATTGTCGCGCAGACCAGGCAGGCGCAGGATGAGGATTTTGCCCGGGCAGTGAAGGAATGGACCACCCGGCCCGAATTCCTCAGCCCCCTGGTGGACCATCTTCCGAAATCGGCCACCGTGCCCACCACCAAGGACGTGCTCGGCTACTACGTAGGCGCTCCCAAGAAGCTCACACGCGTCTCCGAACTCGGGAAGTATTATCGCGCGCTGGCGGCCGCCTCGCCGCGCGTCAAGGTGATGCAGGTGGGGAAGACCGATGAAGGCCGCGAGTGCCTGGTGGTGGCCGTCTCCGACGAAGACACCATCCGCAATCTCGATACTTACAAGGGCTACCTGGCGCGCCTGGCTGATCCGCGCGGACTGAGCGCCGACGAAGCCCACCGCATCATCGGGCTCGCCAAGCCCATCTACATGTTCACCGGCGGGCTGCACAGCTCCGAGACGGGGCCGCCCGAGATGCTGATGGAGCTGGCTTACCGGCTGGCGGTGGACGAATCGCCGCTGTTCGACCAGATCCGCAAGAACGTGATCGTCATGATCGCGCCGGTGCTCGAACCCGACGGCCGCGACCGCTACGTGGACTGGTATTACAAATACCTCATCAACCAGCGGGATGAAAACGACCGCATGCCCGCGCCGCCCTACTGGGGCAAGTACATTTACCACGACAACAACCGCGACATCAATTATTCCCAGGTCACCATGCGCAACTGGCTGAAGTTCTACCTGGAGTGGCATCCTCCGATCATGCACGACCTGCATGAATCGGAGCCCTTTATGTACACCTTCAGCGGCCAGGCTCCGCAGAACCCTACACTCGACCCGATCCTCTACGCCGAGCTGCCGTGGTTTTCCAATTTCGAAATGACCAAGATGATCAGCTACGGAATGCCGGGCGTGTGGACGCACGCCTTCGTCGACATGTGGTCGCCGGGCTATCTCGGGTTCATGTCTTCGAATCATAACGGCATGCTGCGCATGTACGAAATCTTCGGTAACGGCGGCGCCAACACCATGCATCGCAATATCGGCGGCGGCGGCCGCGGCGGCGAAGGCGGCGGCGGGGCGCCCGGAGAAGCAGCGGGCGGCCGCGGCGGCGCGGGCGGCGGTCCCACTTCCCGGCAATGGTACCGGCCTCTGCCGCCCTACCGGCAGGTCGAGTGGTCCATGCGCAACAACACGAATTTCTCCGAGACCGGCGCGCTTTCGGCGCTCGAGCTGACCAGCGGCTTTTCCAAAACCGTGCTCGAGAATTTCTACGACAAGAGCCGCAACAGCATTCACAGCGGAGAGACCGAAGCGCCTTTCGGCTACGTGCTGCCCGCCGGCCAGAAGGATATGACGCGGGTCGCATTCATCGTCAATATTCTGCGGCTGCAGGGCATCGAAGTGGGACGCGCCACCGGTGAAGTGAAGCTGCAGGACGGCACCTTCCCGGCGGGCTCGCTGATTGTCAAGCGCAACCAGCCGTACGGCCGGCTGGCGAAGATCCTGCTCGAAAAGCAGGTCTATCCCGATCCCAATCTGCAAACTTACGACGATGCCGCATGGACCATGGGGCTCATGAGTCACGCCGAAGTCCGTGAAATCGACGACAAGGCGCTGCTCGATGTGCCGGTGCAGCCGGTGGGCCAGACGTTGAATATCGAAGGCACGGTAAAGGGCGAAGGGCCGGTGTTGGCGGTGGTGGAAAACGGCGCCAACGCGCTCATCACCCTGCGCTATCGCCTGAAGAACATGCGGTTCGAAGCCACCGAGCAAGTCTCGAAAGCGGGCGAAACGGAATTGCCGGCCGGCACCCTGCTGGTCAACGACACGCCGCAGGTCCGGCAGCAGATTCGCGATCTCGGCCTGCAGGCGGTGGCCATGCCGCAGGCGCCCAACGTGTCCAAGCACCTGGTGGACCTGCCGCGCCTGGCCGTCTACAGCACCTGGAGCGGCACGCAGGATGTCGGCTGGGTGCGCCTTGCGCTGGACCACTACGAAGTGCCGTACGACCTGATCTTCAAGGAGCGCGTGCGCCGCGGCAACCTGCGCGCCAGCTATGACGTGATCCTCATGCCCAACATGGGCGGGCGCGGCGGCGGTTCCAAGGGTCTGGTCTTCGATATCGAATCGCACGGCAAGCCGTTCGCCTACACCAAGAGCGAAGACTTTCCCTCGCTCGGCATGTACGGCGAGTCTCCCGATATCACCGGCGGCATGGGCCTGGAGGGTGTCGCGGAGTTCGATAAGTTCGTCAACGATGGCGGCGTGCTGGTGACCATGGCAGGCTCGAGCGGCTTCCCGGCCGATTTCGGGATCACGCGCAACGTCGATGCTTCGCGGCCCGCGCCGCCGTTCTACGCTCCGGGACCGATCGTCGAAGCGGAAATCCTCAAGCCGACGCATCCTATCTTCTACGGCTATTCCGACCGCGTGATTCCCGTGCGTTGGGCCGGCGGTCCTTTGCTGCGTGTGCCTGCCGAGGGCCGCAACTGGGTGCTGATGCGCTTCCCGGGCACGGAGAAGAGCGTGCTCAGCGGCCTGATGCGCGGCGTAGCGGAGACGCGCGGCCGTCCGGCGGTGCTGGATGTGCCGGTGGGCGGCGGCCACGTGGTCATGTTCGTGACGAACCCCGCGTATCGCTGGCAGAACCTGGGCGAGTTCGGGATGCTGGCGAACTCGATCATGCATTTCAACGATTTTCCGAAACCGGCGGCGCCGGCGAGGGAGGAGATGGGGACGGGGAATTGAGGTAGCGGCAAAGACAAAAGCACCGCTCCCTGCGGTCGCCGCTCGGAATGCGGGCTGAGGCGTTCCGCTCGATTTGATCCGATTGTCACGGTGCGTTCATCGCGCTGCAATCGATTTTCGTTAACTTGGGAAAACTATGAATCGTTGGATTGCAATCGCGTGGATCGCAAGTGCGGCACTGGCCGGAGCGGCGGACAAGATCGTCGGCGGCCCGTACGTCGTGAACGTCACGCAAAGGACCGCGACCGTCGGCTGGGTGGTCGAAACCGCCGAAGCCACTCTGGGCACATCGCCGGGCGGCGCGGATAAGAAGGCTCCCCTGCTGCGCGCGGAGCACATCAATTTTCGCGGACTGCGCCCCGGGCAGACGTATTACTACTCCATTCCGGGCCAGGAAGGGCTCACCGGTTCCTTCAAAACTCCGCCCTCCGGAGCCGAGCCGTTTCAGTTTGTCGTCTACGGCGATAACCGCACGCGCCACGACGTGCACCGCAAAGTCGTTGGCGCCATCATGAAATACGCCCAGCCCGATTTCATCGTGCAGACCGGCGATATGGTGGCCGATGGCGGCGATTCCAGCCTCTGGCCTACGTTCTTCGATATCGAGCACGACCTCTTAAAGAAGGTTGCGTTCTACCCCGCGCTGGGAAATCACGAGCGCAACGACAGCCTGTATTACCAGTTCTTCGGCCCCGCTCCGTACTACTCCTTCACTTGGGGAAATGCCCATTTCAGCGTCCTGGACAGCGATATCGGCAACGCGGCTTCCACGCCCTCGGCGCGCGACGCGTTCTGGAGCGAGCAGGTGAAATGGCTGGAGGAGGATTTGAAAGCCGGGCAGAAGTCCGATTTTCGCTTCGTGGTGGCGCATCATCCTCCGCTGACCGCGGTCTCTTACCGGCAGGGCGACAATCCGCACATGACCGCGCTCATGCCGCTGCTGGAAAAATACAAAGTGACCGCCGGCTTCTTCGGCCATGACCACAACTACCAACACTATCTGAAAAACGGCGTGCACTACTTCGTGACCGGCGGCGGCGGCGCGCCGCTCTACGACGTCGATAAGCCGCCGCAGGGCATCACCCAGAAGGTCGCCGAAATCGAAAACTTCGTGATCGTGAAGATCAGCGGCAAGACGGCGCACTTCGAAGCCATGAAGACCGACGGCGAAACCATCGATATCACGGACGTGAAACAGTAAGCGCGATCTTCTGCAGTTCCTGAATGCGCATGCGCAGGGCGCCGGTGTAAGACGCGGTCTGTTCGGGCGAAGCGCCGCTGGAAGCCAGCCCGGTGCGCAACTGATCGTCGGTCACGCGGCCCAGGTATTTCATCAGCCACGCGACATCGCTGAACTGGATATCGCGCGTCAATAACACGGTGTGCTGCCCGCTGTAGCCCCAATGAATGCCGCCGTTCTCGAGCTTCACGAAATCCGGGCTTTCGCGGACAAAGCTTGCGGAATCCCACTTCGAGCGGGTGAAGTAGCCGCCCCAGTGGCCCATGGAGCCGCCCCAATCGTCGATGAAATAGATCAGCAGGTTGCCTTCCTGGTAGATGGCGGTATTGGTGCCGCGGGTGTCGGCGTCGCGCGCGTCTTTATCGTCCCAGTTGGAGAGCAGCATCATGAGCACTTTGAGGCCGTTCAGTTCGGGCGTGCCGACGAAGGGATTCTGGTTCCACGACCAGTCGATGGTCTGCAGAAACTTCGGGTCGCTCGAGCGCAACTGGAAACGGCCGCTATGAAAGCGGCCGTGGCCGTCGATATCTTTCAAACCGTGCGGCGCACCGAGGATTGTGCCGTCCGCGACGAAGTATGTCGGTTCGACATAATAGCCGCAGGCCCACGCCAGGCGCGTGCAGAACGTGTCCGGGCTGGCTTCATCACCGAACTTGATCACCCACTTCCGCCCGGCGGCGTCTTTCACCGAGACTTTCGGAGTGGTGCCGCTGCGGTCCACGTCCGCGAAGGTGAAGGGCGGTTGCGGAACGAGGGCGCGGCCGCCGATTCCGTAGCGGAAGTCGAGAGCGGCGACGTCGCCCGGGTCGTGCCACATCGTGTATTGCCCCTGACGGATGAGCGGCGATTCGGTGAACGCTTTGGGGACGATATCGTACGCAACTGCCGCGGCCGAGAATACGGCAAGCAAGATTGTCAACCCGCGCACGGCCAATTCCCTCCGCCATTGCACGAGCAACTCAACGGCCAGAGACGCTCCTCAATACCAATACTTCGTCATCTGCGCCCACTTCGTGTTGCCGTAGCGCGCGTGCAAGAGCTGGAAGCATTTGCGCGAATAATCGCTGGTCTGTTTGTCGGTCTGCCCGTATCGCGTAGTACGCACCGCCAGGTGCAGCGCTTCGGGCACGCGCGGGTCCTGCGGATGGGTCTGGACCCACGCGAGCGTTTGCGCACAGAGGTAATTGGGGCCGGTGCCGGCTGAAGCGAGCAGATCGTTCCACTCTTGACTGCCTTCGGCGCGCCGCGCCGCGTCGAGAAATGCGGCCGGCAGCGGGTTGGAGTTCTTCGCTGTTCCCAACTGCCACCAGTTGTCGCGGAACTCGTCCAGATCCGCCACCTTGCTTGTGCGTGCGAAGCCGGCGCGCAGCCACGGAGTCAGGCCGGGCGTGTGCAGCATCAGGAAGACGGCGGCGAACCGGGCCGTATCGCCGGTCTTTTCCGATGCGTAATCGCGCATCCCAGCCGCCAGTTCGGGATGCAGTTGCGCCGTGCGCCGTGCCAACTCGCCCGCTTCGGCAGTGCGGTTGAGCAGCACTGCCCGCATCCACGCGGCCTGCGCGATTTCGGCCTGCAGATGCGCGGGAAGCAGCGGATTGGAAGCCGCATCGATCCACAGTTTCAGCGGCAACTGGAAATTGAAGGCATCGGCGGAATCTTCGTCAAAAATCGGAACCGGGTTGGCGGCCGCGGTCTGCGGGTCGATGGGCTCATCTACCAGGTCGATGGTGTTGGCCACCGGAACGCGGGGGGCATCGCGCAAAAAGTCGCTCCAGTCGCGCGCCAGCCGCAGCCGTTCGGCGTGCAGGGCGTTCTGCGCGGCTGTGGGCAGATTCGCCGCCAGGGCTTCGCCGGCCCACGCGCGGGCGTCATCGTCGCGGTGCGCGCCCATCTCCAGGCGGATGCCGTTCCAGGCGAGCGTGGCATAAGCCGGATCGGGCGCGGGAATTCTGCGCGCGGCGGCGATCAATTCGCCCGCCGCCGTATCGTTGGGGTTTGCTCCAGATACCGCCGCCGCCAGCCACACCGTGCCTGCGGAGGCGCGCCAGCGTTCCAGGGCATGCTGCCCGTTGCGCTGCTGAAACGCGGTGATCCAGTCGGCGAGATCGCTCTGCTGCGCGGGCCCATGCTGGTTGCGGTCCCAAAGCATGGTGTAATCCGTCATGGCCTGAGCGATGCCCGCGCCGGGCACCGGCTTGGAAAGCGCAGCGCCCAACTCCGTCATGCGCTCTTCGGGATGCAGCCGGCCGCGCACCAGGTCGAGCAGCCCCTGCGCCGATTTGTGCCAACGCGCCTGCGCGGGGTCGGCAAGAATCGCCTGCAAGGCCGTTTCCGCCGCCGCCAGCGCGGTGTTGTCGTTATCCACCGTGCCTTTGCGAATCAGTGCGCGCGCGGCGAGATAGCGTCCGCCGGCGCTCCACGGCGACGCGGAATTGGCTGCCACCGCGCCGAACGCCTGCGCCGCCTGGTCGTACTTCGTGGCGTAAAACAGAGCGGCCGCGGTCTGATACTGCCGGTCCGCCGCCAGCAGCGCATCGGCTCCCGCGGGCGCCGCGGCGGGGACATGCGGCTGATCGACCGGCGCGCTGCCCTGGGACCGCATCCATGCGGGAGGAGGGCCGCTGCAGTTGGCGAAAACCTGGTCCTGCGCGTTCAGCCAGTCGAGAGTCGAAGGGCTCGTAGCGCCCCACTGTCTGATGCGCGCGGAGAGCGTCGCCGCTGCGGCGTCGAAAGCCTCATCGAGGCAGTTCTGGTAGGTGAAATACAGGCCCTTGTCCGTATAGTTGCGATATACCTCGATGCTCTTCACCGGATTGACGCCGGGCACGGAGTTGCGCGCTTCCAGCCAGCGGCGCGCGGCATCCGGCCCCATCGGCTGCAAAGCCGGCATGGAGGTATTGGGCGCGGTTTGTGGCGGCGCCGGGGTCAGCGCGCGGATCTCCGCCGCCGTCAACGGCGCACCGGAAAGATAGCGATACGCAACCACCAGGTTGCGCCGGTAATATTGCGGTTTGAGGATTCCCAGTTCGCCGCGCAGAAAGGGATCCGGCGGCGGATTGCCCACGTATCCGAACTGCGCTTCGGGGATGAACGGCCCGCAGGCGCTTCCTTCGGGCGGGCCCAGCAGCACCGCGCCGCAGGTGAGCAGAAAGGCAATGGAAACCAGGGGTGCGCATCTCATCGAAATCTCCCTGCCAGTTGGAGCGCGCCCCGCCAGGTCTCGGCGGTCCAGGGGCGCGAGTAGAACAGAAACAGCCGCCGCCCGCGGGGTACGGCGCGCGGCAGCTCATTGGGCGAAATTCCCAGGGCGGCGCGGCACAACGGCTCGCGGAAATCGCCGCCCGCGTAGGTCTGGCCGGGCCCCATCTGGAACAGCATCGGTACCGCATCGCTCACCGGCAGTCCCTGCATCCAGCGATCGCCCTGGCACCAGGACGCGAGCGCGGTGATTTCGAGCGGCATGTCGGCGGGCAGCCGGTCGCGCAGCCGCTGCAGCATGTCGCGATACCATGCGCGCTCGCTGAGCCGCGCGTCAAAATCGATCTGCAGCGCACGCACGCCCGGCAGCGCGGCATCCCGCGCCGCTTCTCCCGCTACCAGTCCGGCGAACGGCAGCGGGCCGCCGGCAGATTCGAGCCGCACCACAGCCATCAATGGCGTCCCCGGGGGCACGCTCAGCGGCTGCAGGCGCGGGCGCGATTCCACTCCGCCGGTGCGCCAGCGGATGGTGCGCGCCAGAAAGGCGACGCCGGTTGTGTGCGGGTCGAGGAACGGCATCCGCTCAGGGATTTCCCACGCCCACAGCACCAGCCGCGGAAAGCCGGGCAGCGGGTCGGGGCGGGGCTCGCGCAGCGCCGCCGCTGCGATGCATAACGCCGCCGCGGCAAACAGAACAATCGCCAATTTCGCGCGCGCGTTCGCCATCCCGTGGTTTTCATGATACACGCGCCGCCTCGGCGCGGCTGGCGGGACACTGCAGGGCCTCGAATCTGAGCCCGACTTCATTCGCCGGGAAATTGTGCATGTCGAGGGCCACGCGGTTATCTGCTTATCTGCGGAGATGATCGATTTGCAGCGAAACAGAATTGGCCGGCGACGAACGCCGATGAACGCCGATAAAAATCCGGGGCAAGGGGGGCTATCTCTGTCAGGTTGGCGTCTGTCGCCAGGCGAGGCAAGCTGGGTGGTTGGGGCAAGCTGAAGAGATTCAGAGCCGCCATCGACACGGCTTTCACCCCGAAGCTCGATGAACAAATCGCCGGGAGCCTTGCGGGCCGGATGCGAGACTGCTACTGGATACTCAGGTGGCGCTCTGGTGGCTCGCTGCCAGCCCGCGGCTCTCCAAGTCGTCGCGGGAATTAATGGCCAGCTCGCCATGTGCTGTATCGGTCGCCAGCGTTTGGGAGGTCATCTCAAGCAGCGTCTGGGCAAATTGCCGATTGCAGCGGCGCGCTTTCGTGACGAGATGCGGTCAGCAGGAGCAACCGTCCTATCGATAACCGACGGACACGTCTTGACCCGCGTGAAAGCCGCGGAGTCTCATCGCGATCCGTTCGACCGCCTGCTGTTGAGCGTGGCCGAAGCGGAGAACCTTGTGCTCCTCACCGCCGACACCGCGCTTATCGCGCTTGGGCGCCGGGAACCTCGTCTTCCCATCCGGCGCGCGTAACAGCCTCCCGAATCCGCTCCAACCGGAACCCCGTCGGCTCGGCATCCACCTGCCCGGAAACGCCGACGACTCCCTTGGCGCGTGCGGGCCAGTCCGCGACATGGGGACAACACGGCCGTGTGGGTTGGATCGGTTCTGGTCTGCAAGACATGCCTCGGAGGCTAACAGCCGGGCCGGCTTGGGTTCTACAGCGATCCGTCTGCCTAAGAGGGATTCGGGGTATCCGTCAACGTGGGCCGCTTCTCTTGGCGGAGCCGCTCGCTCTGCTTACGTTCCTTGCTCGGAAGCATAGAGACCAAAAAAGCTTGCACGGAGGGTTCCTCTCGGATGATGTTCCAACTATCGAATGCGGCGGAGATGCCGTCGATGTGCAGCAAAACCTCCGTCAAATGCCAGTCTCGGGCAGTGTTGTAATCCGCTTCATTGCGATGATATTGCGCCTGTCCGAAGGTGTCCGCTACGATGTAAAAATGGAAGGCGAGAGTTCTCTCTGGCCCTTCCGGCGGCTTTTCCTTGAAATAGTTGTTAAGCTCCGTGACTTTCTTATCGGCGGCTTGCTTCATCGGGCCATGATCGAATACCCGTCCCAGGACGGCCCGCAATTCAGGTCGCTGCCAATTGGCGGTCGCTTCGGAAATTAGCAGGTGGAACAGGGCGTAGTACGCCGTGGAAACGGCCCGCCGCAAACTCGGCTGGTGAGGATGGTCGGGGTGGAGGTTGGCGAGTTCCTGAGCCAACTCAAGCAATTCATTGGCGTAGGCCATCGATCACGCCCACCGTCTGGCTTGCTCCGACTGCGTCAAAAAGTTGAAGTACGGAAGAACTCCCCATTCTTCAAGAGGCTGCACTTGCTGGACTATAGCCTGCGAAATCTGTCTGGTGAGAGGAAGAAGCTGGGCTCGTGGTATTCCATCGGCAAGAACAACCTCAAAAAAGACAGCCGATTCTCCGTTCCAATCGTTGCCGAGTGTTGGCGTTACGGCGACGACCTGTGGACGCAAGGCCTCGGCGGCTTGGGCGACGGCCGCAAGAAACTGAGGCTGCTGAGCAACGGCTTTAGCGAGATACACGAAGTCATTATCCCGCATCTAGCAGCAATCTGCAGATTCCTGTGACAACCCTTCGGGCGCATTTCCGCGGTGGAGATGTCGAGATCGATCAACGGCACCGGGTCGTTTAGCGCCCTAATCGCGGGTTGGTCGGTAGACAAAATCTTGCGCACCCTCCTCACGGGCGGGATTCCTGCGGCAGGGCCCATGCGAAAAGCACGCCGCCGGAGCCTGTGATCACGTACTGCCGGCCGTCCAACTCAAAAGTCATGGGCGAGGTGTTCATCGTGGAGCCTGTCCCTACGTGCCACAGCGTCTTGCCGGTGGCGGTCTCGAGCGCCAGCACGTTGCCGTGCGCGTCGCCGGTGAACGTCAGGCCCGAATCCGTCGTCAGCACGCCTGCTTCCCCCGTTCCCGGGCCCAGTTCGTGGCTCCAGCGGATTTTGCCTGTCTGGTAATCGATCGCTTCCAGCACGCCCTTGCCCCACACGCCGTAATCGGCGCCGGCCCAGCCGTACGTGCCGTCGGCGGGCTTGGCGAAATAGATGCTCCAGCTCGGATGCGCGCTCACGATAAACAACCCGGTCCCGGGATCGAAGCTGGGGGAGCGGTAGTTCGTCATGCCGCCTTCATCGGGAGCGATCAGCCGCCCGTCGGGCGCGGGCTGTTTCGCCGGATTGGGAATCGGCCGGCCCTGCTGATCGATGCCCAGCGCCCAGTTCACCGTTCCGAACGGCGCGGTCAGGAGGTTCTTGCCATCGGTCCGGTCGAGCACGAAGAAGTAGCCGTTGCGTGAGGTCTGCATGAGCATCTTGCGCGGGCGGCCGTGAAAATCGCCGTCCACGAGCACCGGCGTCTCCACCGCGTCCCAGTCATGCGTGTCGTGCGGCGAGGGCTGAAAGGCCCAGGCGAGCTTGCCGTTATCGGGGTCGACGGCCACAATGCTGCACGTGTAGAGGTCGTCACCGGGGCGCGTCGAGCCGGTCAGCACCGGGGTCGGGTTGCCCGTGCCCCAGTAGACCAGGTTGAGCGAAGGGCCGTAGGTGCCCGTCATCCACGTCATACCGCCGGATGGCTGCCCGGGTGTTCCCACCGGCGGCGTGCTGTCCCATTCCCATTGCGTTTTGCCGGTCTCCGGATCGATGGCGCGCAGGTAGCCGCGCAGGTTGTCGAAATCGCCCGAGACCCCGACGATCACGTGATCCCCCACCACCAGCGGCGCCATCGTCGTCCAATAGCCCTTGGTCTGATCGGCGACCACCACGTTCCAGCGCACCGTGCCGTCTTTGGCGTTCAGCGAAACCAGGTGCGCGTCGGGGGTGAGGAAGAAAAGCCAGTCCTTGTACATGCCCAGGCCGCGATGGCCGATGTGCAGGCCCTTATTGGGCGGGTAGGTGTAATGCCAGATTTCGTGGCCCGAGCGGACATCCACCGCCCAGATGTTATCGGGAACCGTGAAGTAGAGGATGCCGTCCACCACCAGCGGCGAGGACTTGATGGCGGCGTTCTGCCGCGTCTGAAACGCCCACGCCAGGCCGAGATTCCCGACGTTCTGTGGCGTGATCTGAGTGAGCGCGCTGTGCCGCCGGCCGGAATAGTCGCCGTGATACCCCGGCCACGTGTCGGCGGGCGGATGGAGCAGCATCGCGTGATTCACCTGCCACGCGGGCAGCGAGCCGGCGCAGGCGAACCCCAGAAACACGGCGGGCAGCAGGCGAAACGGATTGCATGGAAACGTGATCTTCATTTGGGACCTTTTCGGTATTCAGCGCAAAGTCTGCAGGTAAGCCATGAGGTTGTGGATGTCCGCATCGCTGTATTTGCCCATCAGTTCGACGTGGGCATCGGCCGGCGAAGACACGGTGTACTTCACCGCCGCGGCCGGCCATGAGCGGTACGTGCCGCCGCTGTCGCGCAGCGCCACGGTGAATTCGTCCTGATATGCCAGCGTGCCGGTCATGGTTTCACCGCCGGGCAGCGTCACCGTCAGGGTGGATTTGGCGTTGCGCGGATAGAGCATTCGCTCTTCCAGTTGCAGTCCCTGAAGGCGCGAAGCGATGCCCGCCAGGTCGCCGGTCGCGGAATGGCACGAGGCGCAAGCCTGCTGGAAATACTGCTTGCCGGCCGCTGCGTCGCCGGTCTGGAGATCGGCAACGTCCACTCCGCGCCGGCCGCCCTTCTGCTTTTCGGCTTTGCTGCGCTGCTCGTGGATGAACGCCACCAGGCCGGCGATTTCCTGTTCGGAAAGATGGAACGGCGGCATGCCGCGCTCGGGCCGGCCGTTGCGGATGACCGGAGCGATGGTGCTGCCGCCGGTATCGTCACCCACCAGTTTGGAGCGTGTCAGGTCGGGACCGCTTTCGCCGCCAGCGGCATCGCGGCCGTGACAGAAGGCGCAATCCTGCAGAAAAAGCGCCTGGCCGGCCGAGGCCGAACCCGGAGCGGAACTCTGCGCCGCCGCGCATGCCGCGAAGAGCGGGATGGCCGCCGCCGCAGCGAAGCAGCTTCGAATCGTTTTCATGCTCGTGTATTTACCCATGGCAGACAATCCTGTGGAGGGGCAGGGAACTGAGTGCTGTTACCTCAGCGATTATAGCGCCACGGGCGCTGCCGGCAGCGCTCGCCTGCATGCTGCGCGTGCGGCAGGGCGGTCCGGTTGCGTAGAATGGGGGAACGCCTCGCGGGGTTCTCGCTTGAAACAGACGGCAGATTTCGGAATCGGCATCGATTTCGGCACCACCAACAGCTCGATTGCGCGCGCCGGCGCTAATGGCGCGGTCGAAATGGCGCGATTTTCCTTTGCCGGCGCGATCGTCGAATCCTACCGCTCGCTGTTATACCTGGACCAGATTCGCGAGCGCGGCGTCTCGCGCATCCGTTCCTGGAGCGGGCCGGCCGCGATTGAAGAGTACCTGGGCTCGGAGACGAAGGGCCGCCTGGTGCAGTCGCTCAAGTCCTTCCTGAGCAGCCGCAGCCTGCGCACCACCGACGTCTTCGGCCGCCGCATGACGCTGCAGGACCTGATCGCGCGCATTCTGCGCGATCTGCGCGAAAAGGCCGAAACGCAGTTCGGAAGCGCTATCGAGCGCGCCGTCATCGGCCGCCCGGTCCGTTTCGTCGGCGCCGAAAAGGACGAAGACGACAGTTTTGCGGAACAGCGCCTGCGCGAGGCTTTTGCGGCCGCGGGCTACCCCGCGCTGGAATTCGAGCTCGAACCGGTCGCTGCCGCCCAGCATTACCAGTCCACGCTGGATCACGACGAGCTGATTCTCATCGGCGATTTCGGCGGCGGCACCAGCGATTTCTCCCTGCTGCGCGTGGGGCCTTCGATTCGCAAGCGCGGCCGAAGCGCCTCCGATCTGCTGGGCAACAGCGGCGTGGGAATCGCAGGCGATGCCTTCGACGCGCGGATCGTCCGCAACCTGGTCTCCCCGGCTCTTGGCAGGGGATCTTCGGCCCAGTCGCTGAACAAGGTGCTGCCCGCCGTGCCCAACTGGGTCTACTCGAAGCTGGAACATTGGCATCACCTTTCGTTTCTGCGCACGTCGAGCGTGCTGAACATGCTGCACAGCACCATCGCCACCGCCTTCGAGCCGGAAAAGATCACCGCCCTCATTCACCTCATCAAAGAAGACCTGGGTTACGAGCTGCATCGCTCCGTGCAGAAGCTGAAATTCGCGCTGTCTCAGGAGTCCGCCGCGCCCTTCCACTTCTCCGATGGCGTCGTGGAGATCGAAATGACGGTCGCGCGCGCCGGGTTCGAGGAGTGGATCGCCGAAGACCTGGCGGCCATCGAATCGTGCGTGGACGGTCTCATAGCGGGCTCCAGCGCATCGCCCGCGGACGTGGACCGGGTGTTTCTGACCGGCGGGTCGTCGTTCGTGCCCGCCGTGCGCCGTATCTTCGAAGCCCGCTTCGGCGTGGAGCGCATTCGCACGGGAAACGAATTCACCAGCGTGGCGCGCGGCCTTGCCCTGCACGCGCTGGAGCGCGGCTGCTAGCCGGCGCACCTCCCGGCTGCCGCGCGCGGCAGTATGCTAACAATGGATTCTGAGCCACGGATATGCTCCAGAAAGGCACCGCCCGGAAGGTCACCATCTACGTCAATGAGGATACGCAGCATCATTTCACCCCGCTCTGCGATTCGATTTTGAATTTCCTGCTGCACAAAGGAGTGTCCGGCGCCACCGCTACGCGCGCCATGGCCGGCTTCGGCGCCCATCGCGTGATGCACACCACCAAAGTGGAGGTTCTGACGGAGCACCTGCCCGTCCGCATCGAGTTCATCGAATCGGCCGAAAAAGTTGATGAGCTGATGCCGACGCTGTACGACATGGTGACCGATGGCGTCATCGAGGTGCAGGACACGCAAGTGATCAAGGCGGCCAACAAAGAGCGGCCCGCGCCCGTGAAGGCGCCGCACGTGGAGATGCGCGGGAGGGCGCGGTTGATGCGCATCTATATGGGCGAATCGGACCGCTGGAACGGCGAGCCGTTGTACGAGGCCATCGTCAAACGGCTGCGCCTGATGGATATTGCCGGCGCCACCGTTTACCGCGGGATTCTCGGCTATGGTGTCAAGGGGCACACTCACAAGAGCGGACGCCTGCCGTTTTCGCGCGACCTTCCGGTCATGATTTCGGTGGTGGATGCGGAGGAAAAATTGACCCAGGCGATGATCGAAATCGAAGCCATGATGCAGGACGGCATTATTGTGCTGTCCGACGTCGATGTCATCCGGCTCGTTCACAGCCGCCCGCCCGAAGACTCGCCGGATGTGAAACCCTGAACCGTGCGACAGACGCGATTTGCTTTGCACACGCCATTTGCGTTCGTTTGGAGCGATAATAGGTATGTATGGTTACAGAAGCCCGAGGGAATCGAACTCAAGTCAAGGTGCTCGCCGCGCCTTCCATGATGTGCGAGAGCAGAGGCTGTGGGCAACCTGCCACTTACCTGTTTCGCGCGGGTGACGGCCCGATTGCCGGATATTGTGAAGTACACGCCCGCCAAGAGGCGGCGCGATTGAGAGTCGAATTGCCGGAGCCTGCACGCAAGGTTCTGACCGCAGCCTGGTAGCGGGTTCGTCCGTCGCCAGGAACCATAACTTTCATTAGAATTTCGCTGCTCCCGAATAACAGGATTGCAGTGCTCCCTTAGCATGGTTCAAGATCAGTGCGAGGTGAGTACTAAAACTACTAGTACAAGAGCGTCTGCCCGCGGACAGGCGATCATCCTGGTGACCCTCTCCGTTCCCGTCCTCTTCGGCCTCATGGCCATGGTGGTCGATGTCGGCTGGGGATACTGGCGTCAGGAGGCGTGCAAGACGGTGGCTGAAGCGGCGGCAGGAGCGGCCGCCGTTGCCGCAAAGACAGCTTCCAACTACACATGCGGCAATGGCGTCGCATGTACCGGCAGCGCCACGACTTATGCGGACTGCCCGTCCAGCCCTACCGCCCCGCCTTCCGACAATCTGCAAAACGGATGCCTCTACGCGCAGAGCAACGGTTTCACCACGGGCGGCAACGGCGGGCGCCAGCGGGTCAGTTATGCGGCGTATACGAGTAACCCACCAGTCACGGGTTCGAGTCCTACCTACTGGGTGCGGTTTGTAGTGTATGACAAGACGCCGGCCTGGTTCAGCGTGGTGCTGGGCTCCTCGTGGACCCGGGTGAGCGCGGCATCCACCGCGGGTGTGTTCCAGGGCAACCCGGGCTGCGTCTACATTCTGGACCCCACTGCGCCGAAGGCCCTCACGGTAACCGGCGGGACCTTCTCGACCGGCTGCGGGGTGTACGTCAACTCGGACGCTACCAACGCCTTCTATCTCACCGGCGGCACACTCGACCTGAATAACGGAGCTGCCATCAACGTCCACGGCCAGGAGTACACCACCGGGGGGACGGTCAGTCCGAATAACGTCAATCAGAATACAGGGAGCGTCTCTGACCCGATGAGCGGCTTGACCGTGCCCTCGTCCACTTCGCCCTGCAGTGCTGCCCCCGTCCTCACAGCGGGAACTCTGACACTGTATCCGGGCACATATTGCAGCATCACGGTGAAGGGTGGCGCTCTGACGATGCAACCCGGCACCTATGTGATCGACGGGATCTTCAAGAATTCCGGCGGAACCGTGGATGCTTCGAGCGGAGTCACTCTCTACTTCGCACCCAATCCGCCGAACTCCAGCGGCCTGCAGGTCACTTCGGGCAATACCATGGTCCTGACCGCTCCCTCCACCGGAGCCTACGCCGGTCTTGCTCTCTGGCAGGACGGCACCTCCGGCAGCACCAATTCCCAGACATTCACCGCCGGTCTCACGATCAACGGCATCATCTATATGCCTCACACGAAACTCACTTACACCGGAGGTACGACGCCGGTAACCCAGACGATTATTGTCGATACGCTCGACCTTTCGGGAGGCGCGATCAACCAGGCTGCGACGTCCGCGAACCTGACCGGCGGCATCGGGCTTACGAGCGCATCCATCATCGAATAGCCCAGGGGTTAACCAACCCCCCTTGCCGGACCTAACGTTAGTTAGCTTTCCGGTACCTCTCGATCGGTGACTTGAAGGTTGCCGATTAGCCGCCTGAAGATAACTATCGATGGGTGGTGCTATTTCCCGCAGAAGGTCCCGGTGCAAAGGTCAAGCCGCGATCATGGTCACCTTGTCTTTGCCGATGATGTTCGGCCTGGTCGCGTTGGTGGTCGATGTCGGCTGGGCCTATTGGCGTCAGGAAGCGTGTAAGACCGCGGCTCAGTCGGCCGCGGAGGCGGCCGGACGGGCGGCGCAATTGGCATCCAACCTGACCTGCGGGTCCGGTGTTGCCTGCGCGGCGACGACCACGAACTGTCCGTCCAGTCCCACTTCTCCTCCCAGCAATAACCTGATTGCCGGCTGTCTCTACGCGCAGGTGAACGGATACACTTCGGGCGGAAACAACTCCCGCCAGAACGTGAGCTACTCGGCGGGGACATCGAACAACCCGGTCAGCGGGAATACAGCCAACTACTGGGTGCGGTTCACGGTGGTGGAGAAGATTCCCGCGCTCTTCATCAGCGTCCTGGGTGTGAACTTCGTGACCGTCAGCGCCAATGCGACATCGGGCGTATACGGCGGAAGCCCCGGCGGCTGCGTCTACGTGCTGGCCCCGCCGCCGAATAACGGCTGGACGATGAGCGGCGGCACGTTTTCCACCGGCTGCGGAATCAAGGTCAACGGCGCGGCCGTCATGTCCGGCGGCATCATCACGCTGGGCAGCGGGAACTCCAGCAGCACCACGTACATGAACGTGCGCTCGACCATGACGCAGAGCGGCGGCATCATCAATCCCTCCTCCAACCTGCTGGCCAATACCGGGGTCACTTATAGCGACCCCATATCCGGCCTCACGGCGCCCACGGCCGGGACCTGTCTGCCCAATCCCAATATCTCGGGCGGCATCGGCACGGTCATTCCCGCGGGGACATATTGCAGCGGCATCAGCATCAGCGGCGGGGTAAACCTCCAGTTGGGGAGCGGGATTTTCGACATCACCGGCGGCAGTTTCACGGTTTCCGGCGGCAATCTCACCACCGCCAGCGGGGGCGCGACGCTGTATTTCGGCCCGTCTGCAGGCAACCTCAGCGTGTCCGGCGGCAATCTTACCCTGACCGCGATCACCGGCGGCACTACTGACGGAGTCGCCATCTGGAAGGACGGCACCAATCTCAGCAGCGCAGCCATCAGCGGATCCAACACCACCATCAACGGGATCATCTATATGCCGCATACCGCCCTTTCCTATTCGGGAGGCAATACACCGGTGAATCAGACGATCGTGGCCTACACCCTTGCCATGAGCGGCGGGAACATCAGCCAGCCGGGCACGTCTTCCTACCAGAACAACGGCGGGATCAACGCCGGGACTTACCTGATCCAGTAGGCGATTATCTAAAGGTAACTTGATATCCATAGACAGCTAGACTGAGAATGCCGCTAGCGGCATGTCTGGACAATCGCTTCATTTCCACAAGCAGCGTGGGCAGGCGCTGTTATTCATAACTCTCAGTCTGCCTGTCATCTTCGGGATGCTCGGGCTCGTGGTCGATGTGGGCTGGATGTACTGGCGCAGGGAGGCCTGCCTGACGGCGGCCCAATCGGCTGCGACCGCCGCTGCCATCTACATGTCGAAGAACTACACCGCGTACCCTGTCGGTTGCACCGGGCAGGCCTGGTGCAGTTCGACCGCTACATCCTGTTCGAGCACCGTGCCCACGACTCCGACGAGCGAATTCGATGTTGCCTGTGAGTACGCCAACGCCAACGGCTTTGCGAACTCCAATTCCCGCCAGAACGTGCTGGTGGCGGCGAATAACGGAACCAGCACCCTGACCAGCAATATCACAACGCTCTTTTATGTGAATGTCACGGCGAGCGAGAAAGTGCCACTGACATTTCTGGCCACCATCGCCAAAGGCTACTTCGGGCTGGCCAGCGCCAGCGCGACCGGAGCCATCACTGCCGCTTCCACGACCACCGGCGGCTGCGTGTATCTGATCGATCCGCAGGGCAATTCGCTGAATGCCAGCAACGACGCGCAGATCCATTCCAACTGCGGCGTTTACGACTACTCGAAGGATCCCGCGGGCGGGCATGCGGTGACCATCGTTGGAAGCGCGTGCGTCAGTACGGTTGCCAACGACCCCAATTGCACCTCCAACGGCACGGCGCAAGGGCCCATCGATATTGTGGGCACCGATTCAGTCAACAATGGAGGCCACATCAATCCGGCCGCCACCACCGTCAGCGCGCCCGCCAACCTGGACCCTCTGTCCAACCTCGATACGCCATGGTGCAGCAGTAGTAACGGGTACACCTGTCCGTCCGTGAGTTGCAATTACACCGGGTGCAATAACGGCACCGCGTGCCAGTACACCAAGGTCAATCTCTCTGCCTGGCAAGCCTCTCCCTACGTATTGAACCCCGGAGTCTATTGCGGCGACGCCAGTACGCCTGCCATCAGCGTGAGTAACGGAAACAGCGTCACATTCAATCCCGGGATGTATGTGATCAATGGCGGGGGCATCAACATCACCAGCGGAAGTCAGGACAGCGGCACGGGCGTCGTGTTTTACATGACGGGAAGCGCCAGCACCTATGGCGGCTTCCGGGTCAGTAACGGCGTGAGCGGCCTTTCCCTGACCGCCCCGACCACGGGCGACCTCACGGGCGTGCTGATCTACGAAGATCGCAATTTCACGCCCACCGGCGCCAATGCGACGACGTCGTTTCAGGGCGGCGCCACGTCGGCGATGAACGGCATCATCTATCTGCCCGACTCCACGGCCAGCTTCGGCAACGGCACGAGCACCACCGCGCAGACCTCGCTTGTGGCGAAGGATGCCATCTTCAACGGCGGCTCCTACGTCTTCAACCCGAGCACGTCGAGTTCTCTGACCGGAAGCACTACCGTAACCGCCAACCTGGTGGGCTCGCATTAAACGGGGCCGCGCTGTAACTCGGACGTCACTTGACATGGGCTCGGTTCATCCCTCACGCTGAACCTTTATGCCCATTCTGCAAGTGATCGTCCTTGGCATCGTCCAGGGACTGACGGAGTTTCTTCCGATCTCCAGCACCGCTCATCTCTACCTGACTTCCTGGTTCCTCGGGTGGCAGACAGAAGCTCTGTCCTTCGATATCATGCTGCACATCGGGACGCTGCTCGCCATCCTGCTGTACTTCTTCCGCGACTGGCTGCAGATCATCGGGCAGGGCTTCGGAATGAACGTGGGGCGCGAAGAGGAGCTCAAACAGAACCGCGCGCTGTTGTGGCTGCTGGCCGCGGCCACAGTCCCGGTTGGCATCGCCGGGCTTCTGTTCAATCAACAGGCGGAAGGGCCATGGCGCAACCCCTGGGTGATGGGAGTGATGCTGATTGCGATCGGCGTGCTCATGTGGATCGCCGAGTACTCCGGCAAGCGGGCGCGCGATCTGGCGAGCGTGAATTCCACCGACGCCGCGGTTATCGGTCTCTCGCAGGCTCTGGCCATCGTGCCCGGCTGCTCGCGCAGCGGCATCACCATATCGAGCGGGCTGTTTCGCAACCTGACGCGGGAAAGCGCGGCCCGGTTCTCCTTCCTGATGTCCGCTCCGGCAATCGGCGGCGCGGCGGTGAAGACCCTCTGGGACATGCACAAGGCCCACCAGCTTCACTCTCTCGCCACCGCGAGTTTCGCGATCGGGGTGGCGGCGAGCGCGCTCAGCGGCTGCGCGGTGATCGCCTGGTTTCTGCATTATTTGCGGCGCAGCAGCCTTCGTCCGTTTGTGTACTATCGCATAATTTTTGGCATAATAGTGCTTGCTCTGGCTTTCATCCGCCGGCCAGCGTGATGAAGCTTCTATCCCCGACGCAGCACAAGCGGCTGAACGAAGTCACCGGTTTCCTGCTCCTCTCGCTGGGCCTCGTGATTCTGTTGAGCTTGGTGTCTTATCACGCCCAGGATCCGAGCTGGAACACGGCCACCTCCAGCCACCCTCTGAACCTGATCGGCTACCCCGGCGCTTTCTTCGCGGATCTCTTCTTCCAGACGTTCGGCGCCGCCGCTTTTCTTTTCCCGCTGCTGGCCTTTCTGCTGGCCTGGAAATGGATCCGCTCCGAAGAACTCGCCGCCGGCGCGGTGAAGATTGCGGGCTCGGTGCTGCTCACGCTGAGCGCCTGCGCGGGCCTCTCTTTTCTCCCGCTGCACCTGTTCGGCGGCTCCATCCTGCTGGGCGGAACGCTGGGCTATTCGCTGGCCCGGTACCTGGTGGATTCGCTGAACCTGGCGGGCGCCCTTCTGGCCACCGGGACCACCGTCATCGTCTCCATTTATCTGGTCTCGACCTTCAGCATCGCGCGCCTCGGCGAGTGGTTCGCCGGACCCATCGCCTGGTTCCACGGCCGCGTCGAAGCCTGGCGCGCCTGGCGCGAGCGCATGCAGGAGCGCGCTCTCGAAAAGGCCCAGGAGCGCGACCGCAAACGCCAGGAAAAAGCAGCCCTCAAGGCCGAGAAGCAGGCGGAGAAACAGGCGGAGAAACAGACCGCCAGGACCGCGCGCCGCAGGAGGGAAGCGCCCGCGGAAGCGGAAATCGCAGAGGCCTCCGGAGATGCTCCGCCCTGGCAATCTCAGGAGGTTCCCGCGCCCGAAAGCGAAGCCCCAGGCGAGCCCGAAGAGGATGGCTACGCCATGCTCGAAGAGATTCCCATCTGCCCGCTCGAAGACGTGCCCGCCGCCCCGCGCCAGGAGTTCGCGGTTCCGGTTCCCGCCGCCAAACCGGCCGGCGCCGAAGCGCCCCACACGCTTTCCTACCGGCTGCCCGCCACCGAACTGCTCAATGAGCCGCCCGGCCGCAGCGCCTACGACGAGCTCGAACTGAAAGAGACCGCCGCGCGCATCAAAAGCAAATTCGAAGAGTTCAACGTGCTCGGCAACGTGGTGCAGATCAACCCCGGCCCGGTCGTGACCACGTTCGAGTTCAAGCCGGATGCCGGCATCAAGTACAGCCGCATCATCAATCTCACCGAAGACCTGTGCCTCGGACTGCAGGCCGAATCCATACTCATCGAGCGCATTCCCGGAAAACCCACTGTGGGAATCGAAGTGCCCAACACGCGGCGCGAACTGATCGCGCTGCGCCAGATGCTCGAATCCGAAGAGTTTAACCAGTCGCATTCGCGGCTGACCATCCCGCTCGGCAAGGATATCAACGGCCGCATTCGCGTGGCGTCGCTCGAAACCATGCCGCACCTGCTGATCGCCGGCTCGACCGGTTCGGGCAAGAGCGTGATGATCAACTCCATGATCATGTCCATCATGTTCAAAGCCACTCCTGACGAAGTGCGCATGATCATGGTGGACCCCAAACGCGTCGAGCTCGGCATGTACGAGGGGATTCCCCACCTGCTGACCCCGGTCATTACCGACCCCAAAAAGGCCACCAACGCGCTGCGCAATGCCGTGCTCGAAATGGAGCGCCGCCTGCGCCTGCTGGCCGAATACGGCGTGCGCAACATCGACCAGTTCAACAAAAAGATCCGCAAGATGCGGGAGGAGCCGCGCAGCCTCTTCGAGGAAAAAGACGAGACCGCCGACGAAGTCAAGGCGCTACCCTACGTCCTGATCCTGATCGACGAGCTGGCGGACCTTATGATGCTCGAAGGCCGCAACGTGGAGGAGAGCGTCACCCGCCTGGCGCAGATGGCGCGCGCCGTCGGCATGCACCTGGTACTGGCTACGCAGCGTCCCAGCGTGGACGTGATCACCGGTCTCATCAAAGCCAATTTCCCTTCGCGCATCAGCTTCCGCGTGGCCACCCGTGTGGATTCCCGTACGGTGCTCGATGTCATGGGCGCGGAGCACCTGCTGGGCAAAGGCGACATGCTCTTTCTGCCGCCCGGCTCCTCGCGTCTGACGCGCGTGCACGGCGCCTTCGTCACCGAGACAGAAATCAACCGCGTGGTCGACTTCTGGAAAGAGCAGGCCGCGCCCGAATACGACCAGTCTTTCCTGATCGCGCCGCCCAACGAAGAAGAGGGCGCTTCGGACGCCGAGGCCGCCGCCGAGGACCAGGACCCGCAATACGAAGAGGCTGTGCGCCTGGTGCTACAGATGGGAAAAGCATCCACTTCCACCCTGCAGCGCCACCTGCGTCTGGGCTACGGGCGCGCGGCCCGCATCCTCGACATGATGCAGCGGGATGGCATCATCGGGCCGCCCGACGGCAGCAAACCCCGGGAAGTCCTGAAGCGCCCCGACTGGCTCCGTGAAGTACAGGACACCTTGCACTGAGCTTGGTCGCGCCGATTACAAAACCGTAAATCTCAGGCATTCCGCTTGCATCCCGTTCCCGTTCGAGGTCCAGGATGAAAACGGTCTTGACGTTGATACTTGCATGTTCCTTCACAACTTCCGCGCTCTGTCAGTCCACAGCGCCGGCGACTCCTCCACAGCCGCCGGCTTCCGCGCAGCCCCCCGCAAATCCGCAAAACACCAGAAACCGCTCCGTCATCAAGGTGAAGAAGGGCGGCCAAGCCATCAAGAACAAAGATTTCTATGACCAGACCGGGCTTCTGCACCCTTTCCGGCGGATGCCGCGTTACTTTCTGTACGATCAGCATGCCATTTGGACCAGTCCCTTTCACACCGCTAAGAGCGATATCAAGTGGTGGCTGATTTTTGGAGGCGCCACCGGAGCCCTCATCGCCAGCGACAAGTGGACCGTAAGACAATTTCCAAATTCCAACGTGCAGGTCACCCTCGGCGACGATCTTTCCTATATCGGCGAGTCCTACACCCTGATTCCCATTGGCGCTGCGTTCTATCTGGCAGGGACCAAGGCCGGCAGCCAGCACTTCCGCGAAACCGGTCTGCTGATGTTCGAAAGCCTGATCGATACCACCGCGATTGAAACCCTCATCAAGAGCGCTACCGACCGCGCGCGTCCCCTGGAAGGCAATGGCAACGGCGGATTCTGGGACAGCACGGGCTCTCCGTACAATGCGAGTTTCCCCAGCGGCCACGCCATCAACACGTTCGGTGTGGCCAGCGTGTTTGCCCACGAATATCCGCATAAATGGTGGGTCAAGGTGCTGGTCTGCGGTTACGCGGGAGCCGTGGTGGGCGCGCGCCTGGCCGCGCGGAAACATTTTCCGGGCGACGTGGTGGCGGGCGGCGCCATCGGCTGGTTCACCGGCGACTATGTCTACGCCAAACGCCACAATCCGGATGTGGATAAACACGCCAATGTCTTGGAAAAGATTCTTGCGCACGTCGGGCCGGGCGGATTGGCCCAGTGACCTTGCGGGCGTGATACCGTAATGCAGGAGGGGTTGTGAGGCGTGTAGCAGCGCTCGCCGCGATGGCCGCCCTGGCCGCGATGGCGCAGACTCCCGCCGATTCCGAACTCACGCGCGGAACCCTGCTGGAGCGCGATACCGCCTCCACCGCGGGCGAATTCGCCGTGCGCACCGCCGATTGCCAGGTGTTCCGCTTCCGCTTCGATTCCCGCACTTCCGTTCGCGACGGCCAGGGCCGGCTGGAAGTGCCGAACCTCGCTCCCGGCGACCAGTTGGAGGTGACCTCGGAGGCGATCGAGGGGCTCGCCCTGCGCTACGCGCGCGCCGTGCGCGTTATGTCCGAAGTGCCGCATACGGCGCAGCGGCGCGTCCCCACCTTCGTACCGCTGCACCACTTCACACTCGACCAGGAGCGCCTGGAGCCGCGCGGTGATCTGGCCTATGCGGGAGTCATCGGAGAAATCGCCGGCGCCCGGCTGGTGCTGCATACGCGCGATCAGGGCGACCAGACCATCCTGCTGCGCAAGGATACCCGCTACCTGGAAAACGGCGAAACCGTTGCCGTGAGCGCTCTCAAAACGAACCAGCGAGTCTACGTGCGGGCGGGCAGAGATCCCTACGGCCAGCTCGAAGGCTATCAGGTCATCTGGGGAACGATTCTGGAGCCCGAGCGGTAGCGCTTACACCCCGGCGCCACACGCCATGGTGCGGCCGTTCAGCACCTGGCGCACCTTGGAGATGAGTTCCTTCGGCAGAAACGGCTTGGGTAAAAACGGAAGGCCGCGCTCGGCAATCGTGCTTACCACTTCCGGGTGATTCGGGAAGCCGGCCATGAACAGGCACTGGGCTTCGGGATGCACGGTGGCGAACCGCTCGGCAAGCGCCGGGCCGCTGAGGTGCGGCATCACCACATCGCTCAACAACAGATCGATCGGCTGACGCACGGTTGCCGCGAGGCGCAGCGCCTCATCCGGCGTTGCTGCGCGCAGCACCGCGAACCCGAAGTGGGCCAGGATTCCGCAGACGGCATTGAGCACGCACGGCTCGTCGTCTACCACCAGGACTACGGGAGAAGTTGTTACAGGCGGCATGATAAATCCACAGCGACTTCAAATTGTAACCGCTCCCAGGGCGCAGTAATAGTTGTCCCGGCGTCAAAATGTGCGGCTGCATACACGCAGAGGGCTAAAGTCGCCATATTTTCCCACCGATAAGTACTATATGAATTCGAAACCAGTACTTGTTTGTCTGTTTCTGTTCGTGCCGGTGGTGTTCGGCCAGTCCACTCTCAAGAAAGTGAGCCGCGCCGAGGCCAGCGCGGCGGTCGTCAGCAAGGTAGCGCCGGAATATCCGCCGGTCGCCCGCCAGCTCAAAATGGAGGGCACGGTGGAACTCGAGGCCACTGTCGCAGAGGATGGAACAGTCTCCCAAGTCAATATCGTCAGCGGCAATCCGGTCCTGACCAAAGCCGGGGCCGAGGCTTTGAAGCGTTGGAAATTCTCGCCGTTCAAGGAGGATGGCAAGGCGGTCAAGGTCATCGCTCCCATTTCCATGTCATTCCACCGGGGAGGTGAACAATGAGTCTGAACCGGAAACTGCTGACCGCCTTCGGGGCGCTCTCGGCTCTGCTGGTGCTGCTGGCGGGAGCCTGTCTGTCGATCACCCGTTCGCTCAATACCGACCTGGATCGCGCCGCCAACGTGACGGCCCGCCGCCAGTATCTGGCCGGGGAAGTGGATACGGTCGCCAGCGACATGACCGCGGTGGAGCGCGGCAGCGTGCTGGCGGCGGTGCTCGGCGATAAGCCGCGCGCCGATCAACTGCAGCAGGATTTTCGCGGCAAAGCCGACAGACTGCAGAAGGCTCTGACGGAACTGCACACTCTGGCGGGTTCGGCCGATTCCGCGGGACTGCTCGAGACCCTGGACCAGCAGGCGGCGCAGATTTCGGCCGCGCAGCAGGAACTGGCCTCGGCCCTGAGCAATGACCAGTTGGATACCGCCCTCTCCCTGTTCAACCTGAAGGTGCAGCCGAGCCTGGAAGAGATCGGGAAACAGGCTTCCGCGCTGGTTGAACACCAGGTGCGCGATTTGGCCGCGGGCTCCCAGGCCTCGGCCGCCAAGGCCTCGCGCAGCCGCTGGATTTCGATTCTGTTAGGTCTGCTGGCCCTGCTGGTGGGTGTCCTGGTTTTCCGCACGGTGCAACGGGCGAATGCTTCCCTGCGCGCCTTTTCCGTACGGATGGCGGAAAGCGCCGAACAGGTCGCCGGCGCCGCGGGCCAGGTCTCGGCCGCCAGCCAGTCCCTGGCGCAGGGGGCCGGCGAGCAGGCCGCATCGCTCGAAGAGACCTCCGCTTCCACGGAGGAAATCGCCTCCATTTCGCGGAAGAACGCCGAACATGCGCTGCAGGTGGCCGGATTGACGGAGCAGTCCGAAGCGGGGGCGTCAGAGGTCAACACGACTCTCGACCGCATGGTCGAAAAAATGAAGGAGATCGATGCCTCCAGCCAGAAAATCGCCCGCATCATCAAGGTGATTGACGAAATCGCCTTCCAGACGAACATCCTGGCGCTGAACGCCGCGGTCGAGGCGGCGCGCGCCGGAGAAGCGGGACTCGGCTTCGCCGTGGTCGCCGACGAAGTGCGCAACCTTGCCCAGCGCTGCGCCCAGGCCGCTCGCGATACCGCCGGTCTGATTGAGGAGTCGATCGAAACTTCGCGCGATGGCAATCAGCGCCTCGACCTCGTAGCCGGCGCCGTCCGCGCCATGACGGAGAACTCCGGACGGATCAAAACCCTGATCGATGAAGTGAGTGTGGGAAGTCAGGAACAGGCGCGCGGCATGGATCAGATCGCCCGCGCCGTGGTGCAGATGGAACGCGTAACGCAAAAAACTGCCGCGTCAGCCCAGGAAAGCGCCTCGGCGGGAACAGAACTCAACACCTATGCCGGAGCGCTGCGCACCCTGGTACACGAAATGCACGAAATGGTAGGCCAGTAGGCAAGGGCGGGCGTCTCCGCCCCCCCCGCCTTCAAATCCCTTACTCGGCGGCCTTGATGCTTTCTACCGTGATCGTGTCGCCTTTCATCTTGCCGGTGAGCGTAACCTTCTTGCCGGCCATCTCGGTCACCTTGCTCTGGTCGGAGACCTGATAGATCTTGCCATCCTCGGTGACGAACACCGCCGGAGCGCCGCGCTTGATGCAGCTCTGAGCACAGGCTTCGTTGCCCCACATTTCCTTTTTGCTCGCGCAGTTCTTGTCGACAATGTAACCGGTCCAGTCGGCAGCCATGGCGGACATAGCAACCAACGCAAACACAGGAAGCAGTTTCTTCACGTTTCCTCTCCTCAAGAAAATTTCCAGACAGACCACTCTACTGTACTATACACAGCCCGACCCCGGCGTCGGGGAGGAGGGATTTGCAATTGTTACTGAAGCTGTCAGCGATTAGCTGTTAGCCGTTAGCTCGAGTTTTTGGTCCGGCGCCCGCTCTCTGGCTGGAGAGCTGGGAAACGGCTAACGGAGTGTGTCCGCTCGCAGGCAGGAAAAAGAGCCCAACGCGGAAATTCGAGCTAAAAGCTGACAGCTAATGGCTAACAGCTAATAAAACAAGTACTTCCGCCACTGCGCATCGCCTTTTCCCAGCATGCGCATCAGGTGGCGGCTGGTGTGGAGACTGAAGGGGCGGGGCTGGCGGGCGAGTTTCATGCCGGCTTCTTCGGGGGTGCGGTTGCCTTTGCGGTTGTTGCAGGGGTGGCAGCAGGCCACCAGGTTCTCCCAGGCGGATTCGCCGGCGCGCGAGCGCGGCACCACGTGATCCAGGGTCAGTTCGCCGGAAGGCATCACACGATGGCAATACTGGCAGGTGTAGCGGTCGCGCATCAGAATGTTCTTGCGCGAAAGGGCGCGCGTCTGGTGTGGAATGCGGCGGTATTCGAGCAGCCGGATCACGCTCGGCACGCGAACGCTCGCGCGGGCCGAATGAATCGCGTTCAACGATTCCTCCTCCGCCGACGCTACCCCTTTCAACACCAGCACCAGGGCGCGCCGCGCGGCGCAGATGTTGATCGGCTCATAGCTTGCGTTGAGCACCAACACCGGCTTCTGCAGGCGATCGCTTGCCATCAGGAAACTCCTCCCACCATCGAAACTTGTTCCGCGGGATCTGCCGCCGCGCGCCGGTCCACGCGTGCAATGGCGAGCAGCGCGATTCGTTCCGCTCCCGCACGCCCGAGCGCCGCGGCACAAGCCGCCGCCGTCGCCCCGGTCGTCATCACATCGTCAATCAGTAGCAACCGCTTGCCCTTCACGCGTCCGCCGTGCCGGCATTGGAATGCCGCCGCGACGTTCTGCCGCCGCCCGCGGTTGCTCAATCCGGCCTGCGCCGAAGTCGCGCGCACGCGCCGCAATACCGGGAGCACATCCAGACCCGTGCGCCGTGCGATCTCGCGCGCCAGCAGCTCCGACTGGTTGAACCCGCGCTGCCACCGCCGCCGCCAGTGTAAGGGAACCGGTACGATCGCGTCCAAGCGCTCATCGCGCGGGAGCGCCGCCATCAGCAGGTCGCTCAGCGGCCGCGCCAGCGTCTTCACTTTGCCGTACTTGTAGAGGTGGATCAGTTCCCGCAGCGATCCCTCGTAGGCGCCGAAACAGTAGGCCGCGTCGAAACCGCGCAGTCCGCTGCGGCACAAACCGCAGCGCCCTTGGGCATCCAGCGGAAAAGGGTTCTGGAACGGCGTGCGGCAACTGACGCAAAAGTACTCCGCCGCCAGGGGTACCGGCTCGCGCAGACACTCCGCACAAACCGGGATGCGGGAGATTTCGCGCAGAGCCTGCCCGCAAATGCGGCAATCGTCGGGAAACAAAAGGGAAAAAAGGGCGCGCGGGACTGTTTGAACTGCCGAGGGACCGATGCTTGCGATTGCGGTTCGTCTGCTACTTGAGAAGACCCACCTCCGCCAAGTTTTTATTGTAGCTGAAAACTCCGCCAGAGGAAATCGATACATCCGGTACTGGGAATGTTGTAGGCAAGTACGCTGTTCCCGGCCGGAAGATCGCAGTAAAATACTTGCGGAGGCTTAGCCATGCGCTCGTGCCGGATTGCCGCATCGCTCATCGTGGCCGGTCTCCTCGCGCCCCCGCAACTCTTCGGACAGGCCACCATCGTTCCTCGCCCCAAACCGCCCGCCGCCGGCCAAAGTAAACTCCCCGCCACCAACCTGCGGGTCGATACCAACCTCGTCCTCGTGCCGGTGACCGTCACCGACCCCATGAACCGCCCTGTCACGGGCCTGGAAAAAGAACACTTCCGCATCCTTGACGACAAAGTCGAACAAACCATCACCCAGTTCGCCATGGATGATGAGCCGCTCGCCGTCGGGCTTGTTTTCGATATCAGCGGCAGCATGGGTCCCAAACTCAAGACCTCCCGCCAGGCGGCGGCGGCCTTCTTCCGCACCGCCAATCCCGACGATGAGTTTTTCCTGGTCGAATTCAACGATACCCCGCGCCTGGTCGTCCCCATGACGCGCGACACGCAGGAGATTCAGAACCAGCTCACGTTCGCGCAGTCCAAAGGACGCACCGCACTGCTCGACGCCATCTTTCTCGCCATCCACGAAATCAAGAATACGCAGAAACTCCGCAAGGCGCTGCTCATCATCTCCGATGGCGGCGACAATTCCAGCCGCTACACCGAAACGGAAATCCGCAACCTGGTGAGAGAAAGCGATGTGCTGATTTATGCCATGGGCATCTTCGAGCCCGAAGGGTCGCGTTCCCGCTCGCCCGAGGAACTCGCCGGTCCCGGTCTGCTGAGCGATATCTGCGAGCAGACCGGCGGCCGTCACCTACCGGTGGAAGATATCGGCGAAATGCCCGATATCGCGGCCAAGATCGGTATCGAGCTGCGCAACCGCTACCTCATCGGCTATTCGCCCACCGACATGCAGCGCGACGGCCGCTACCATCACGTGCAGGTCAAGGTGATTCCGCCGCACGGCCTGCCGCCGCTGCGCGCCTACTGGCGTCTGGGCTACTACGCTCCCATGGAGTAAGCCGTACCCTTGTAACTTTACGAAAGCCGCACGTACACGTTCATTTCCGGCATGACGAAAGGAAATCGCAGCGCCTCTTCGGTGAGCGGCACCGTCACCCAGCTCACGGAATGCAGCCGCTCGCGCAGCGCCGGATGGCTTCCGGCAGCGTACAACAGCGGGTCCAGCGCCGGCGAAGACCACCATGCATCGTGATCGCCACACGCAATCCCCGTGGGCCGCAGCGAAAGCCCGAGCATGTTGGTGGTATCGCCCTTAAATGCGAATCCCGCGCTCGGATGCATGCGCGCCACTTCCACCGCCCGCCGTCCCGCCAGCGCGGTGAAGTAATCGGCCACGGCGGGATTTGCGAATTCCGCGGCGTGATACAGAAAATATGCCCGCGACGCCACCTTGCCGGTCTCGTAAGCCGCGTAGCACACCAGCGGCCGCACGCCTCCCGGCGGGCAATCCGCCGGCAGGTCCGGATACAGCGGCCGGATGAGCCCGCGGTACAGCGCCTCGCCGCAGTCTTCCAGCGTGAGGTAGATCTTGATGGCCGCGGCGCGCGCCGTTCGCGGATTCGGCCCGGCGTAGGAGACCAGCGCGCGCTCCATCCGCGCGTGCAGCAGTTCGCGCCAGCCCTCGCTGCCCGCGAGCGCCGCCGGCGCCAGCCCCAGTTCGGCAACGAGCCAGTCCAGGTGCCGCGCGGTCTCTTCGCGGCATCCGCCAGCGCCGAGCCAGAAGACGCGATTCGCCAGCGCCTGCCCGCCCTGGAATTTCCACGACCATTCCATGGAATCCAGCGCCCCGCGCGCCCGCGCACAATACGCCTCGAACAGCGTGAGAACCGGATCGCCGGCGAGCGCCAGCTCCGCTTTCAGGCGCCGGTACTGCTGGTCGATTTTGGCGCCGGCATCGCCGGCCCGAGCGGATAATCGGCGGGAATCCATGACGGCCGCTTCAGTTTGAACTGCTCCTCCAGCAGCATTTCCGCCGACGTGATGGCGCCTTCGATCCATCCCTGAATGTGCGAGAAGGCCTCGCCGCAGAGGAAGAGCTTCAATTCCGGAAGCCAGTCGCTCAACGGGCGGCGCATCTTCGGAATCTCCGTCAGCACATCCACGTTGGGCCGCCACGCGTGCCAGCCGGCGCCGAACGGGTCGGCCGTCCAGTCCACCGTGCAGGCCCATTCGCCGTCAGGAAAATCGAATTCGTAACCGTGCAGCTCTTTCATCTCGCGGTTCATCGCCTGGCGAATCGGCAGTTTCTGGTTCTGCGCGGCTCCCCAGAATTCGCTGACGCGCTGTCCCGGAGGCAGCAGGCCGCTCCAGAAATCCACCGTGCGCGCATCGGCATAACTGGTCATCAGGATGCGCTGGTTCATCAACTGGTCGTCCGCACTCTGCTGCTTCGGACCCGAAAACCCGATGCCGTAAAAAACCTGGCGCAGCGGCAGGTCCGTCACGGTATAACCCGAGTCGAAGCCGCACCATTGCCGCCACCACGGCTCTTCGTAAGACACGTATGCCTTGAACGCCGGTATCCGCATCACCTGCTGCGTGAGCTGGATGAACGCGCGCAGTTGGTCGTTGTTGAGAAAGCCCAGGTTCAGCAGTTCGATCCCGCGCGGCGGCAGCGCCAGAACCAGGTTGCTCGCCACCACCTCGGCGACGGACGGCAGATCGACCGTGAAGTTCGTTTTCGGCCCCGTGGGGATCACCATTTCCGTAAATTTGTTCACCCAGAAGGTCAACTGGAAGGCCGATGCGTTGTCCTGCGGATTGATCTGCACCGCGTTGAGCAGCATCGAATTCTTGACCACGGTGCAGTTCGGCAGCGCCTGCAGTTTCGCCTCGAGCGCATTCACCAGTTCGATCCATCCGCCCACCGGGTGCCGCAGGTCGTTCGCAATGGCATCGCCCATGATCGTGCACAAGAGGCGCATGGCCAATAGCGCGTTCCAGTTCGAGACCGCCGACTCCACTCCGAAGGCGTCCAGCAGGTACTGATACGCTTCGTTGCTCATCACGCGGTTGAGCAGGTTCCAGAATCCCCACTGCCACAGCGGCTTTCCATCCACCGTCACCTGGCCGAGAATCTGGTCCCACTCGGCGGCCGAAATCGGCGTCCCTTTGCCGTTCGCTCCGGGCTTTTCGAAGCCCGTCTGCCCCAGCATCATCGGCGGCGGCAAAATGCGCAGCAGCGCCTGCGTCAGCAGCACGAACGGGTGCGACGATTCGGTTCCCGCCAGCCGGTACGGAAGATCGTTCACCGTGGGCGGACCCGCCGGCGAAGGCGAAAACGAAAGCGGCTTCCCGCGCAGATACATGTGCAGAAAGTCCTGCGCCGGAAACGGCTCCGTGGCCACCTGCAGCTCGTTGAGCAGCGAAGAGATCATCTGCTGCGACGGTGGAAAACGCATCGCGCCGAGTTCCACGCGCGTGGAGCGGGTAGGCACCTGGCGCGTGTCCATGCGCCCGCCAAGGCGGTCGGACCATTCGTGCAGACAGACGCGCAGCGGCGGCCCGTCGGTCTGCGAAGCCAGCCGCCACGCGGTGTAGAGCCCCGAAATGCCGCCGCCGATAATCGCGATATCGTAGGTTTCGGGCGCGTCCGCCATAAGACTACCAGAGCGCCTTCACTTTGTTGTGCGCTGCTGTTGACAGCCCGCCGGATGAGTCGCGATGCTGAATGTAGTAATCGAGCGCGGCGCGCAGCCACTCGACCGGAACTTCCTCGCCGCTCTTACTGCTGCCGGGGCCCTTCACTGCCACGGGAAAGCGTACGTTGAAGCTGTCATCCCCGGTCTTCGTCACAGTGATCCCTTTACTCTTAGGCATAACTCTCCTTTTTGGCGCGTTTTTTTTGACCGCTCAGACGCGATTTGGGCCGATTGTTTGTGCTAAGAGAGTCTCAGAGGTTTTCACATTTGTCAAGCGGATTTGAAGGACTGACGAGCCGTTTTCTCAGTCGCTCTCCCTCCCGCCTGCGCGAGGCA
>Ga0335085_10002427_pt1 | contig 34868 bp, 39 predicted proteins | sample Lox_Sample_45_FD_206712 | JGI IMG/M metagenome (GOLD analysis project Ga0335085, IMG submission 206712) | Soil microbial communities from Loxahatchee National Wildlife Refuge, Florida, United States - Lox_Sample_4.5 | ecosystem: Environmental > Terrestrial > Soil > Wetlands | place: USA... | reverse complement strand
GGGCGGGACGGGCGAGGCGTCGCGGCCGCTCTGGTATATCGCGGTGCGGATGTTCGGCGGCGCGCTGCCGCAGAGCCTGCTGGCCGTGGCGCTTGCGCTATCGCTTTGGCGGCGCGACGAGAATGAACGCGCACGCAAGCCGCTGCTTTTTCAATTAAGCCTCGTGCTGGCGGTGCTGGTTTTCTTTTCGGTCGCCAGTTCCAAACGCGACGACTATATTCTGCCCGCGATGCCCTCGCTGGCGATTCTTTTTGCCTCCCTCTTCACCGGCGCCGCGATCGCTCCCGGCCGCGAGGGTTCAGCATCGGCCGGGATGCGCAATCTCATTGCGGCGGCGATCGCGGCCGTATCCATCGCGGCGGTCGCCGGCTCCCTGATTGCCGCGCATGAGCCGCATCTGTCGGCGGCGCTTTCGGCGAGACTGCGATCGAGCGACGCCGACTTTCTCACGCTGTTTCTCGGCGGGATGCGTCGGATGGCGCCGCCGTTTGCGGTGTTTGCCGCCCTCTTGAGCGCGGGCGCGATCTGCGTGTTCGCCGGCCTGATGGGTCGCCGGCCGCTCTGGTCCGGCGCTGGGTTGGCGGCGATAGCGATCGCCGGTTCGTCGCTTTTCGCCGGCACGCTCAAGCCCGCCTCCGCGCGCATGCGATCGATGAAGACGTTTGCGAGTCAGATTCAGCGCCGAGTCGGCGACGACGCGCCGCTTTACGTCGCGCATGGCCACGACTACGAGTTGTCCTTCTATTACGGTCGCGGAATCTGGGGCCTCGACCTTGCCGACCCTGCTGTTTTGAGCGCCGATTTGGCCGCCGATCGTCCGATATACGTCGTTGCCCGTCCGCGCGAACTCGCGCAGGTGGCCCCTGCGCTCCGCGATCGCATGAAACTCGTGATGCAGTCCGGTCTGGCCGGCGGCGACGGCCCGCCCGCACTGTATGAACTGGAGTCCCGCGCTTTGAAATACGGTCCGCCTGCGGCCGAACGGCGATGAACCGCAGCGAGGCCGGCAGACAAGCTACGGCCTCGCTTCCTGCGAACCCGGCTTGTCCGAAAACTCTAGGCTTTGGCGCTCGGACGTGAAGACACCGCCTCGTACCATCGCGCTAGGTTCTTCTGCTCGGGCACTATCCGCAGCTTGACCAGGCGGGCAAAATCGATCGCCACCAGCGCCGTGATGTCCGCGATAGTGTAACGCTCGCCGGCGATGAATTTGCTGTCGGCCAGGAAGCCGTCGATCATCCCGAACATCTTCTCCGCCGCCTGGCGGCAGACCTCGCCGTACTCGGGCACCTGCGGGATGCGTCCCTTGAAGAAATCCGAGGTGTTGCGAAATGCCCCGGTTACCGGTGTGAACAGGTACAGTTCCATCCGCCGCTGCCACATCTCGACGAGCGCCTTGTCGCGGGCGTCGGTACCCATCAGTCGCGTCTCGGGATGGGTCTCTTCGAAGTAGCGGCAGATCGCGACCGTCTCGGCAAGTATCGTGCCGTCGTCGAGTTGCAGCACCGGGACTCCGCCGAACGGATTGATCTTCAGGAACTCGGGGCTGCGATTCTGCGCCTTGGCGAGATCGATCTGTTCGTCGGGAAGCTGGACGCCTTTTTCGGCAAGGAAGATTCTCACGCGCCGCGGGTTGGGCGCCATCTTGTAATCGTAAAGCTTCATCGTCGTCTCTCCTTGCCGAATCCGGCTCAAGCGCCGCGAAATCGCTGCGGAATGGTAGCAACGCCCGCAGTTTGATGACAATGGGCGCGGGCCGGTCAGGCGGGTATCCGGCGGAATCGACGGGGCCGCGGTTTGCCCGCTTCACTGGGCGGAGTTATTGTCATTGCGATGCCGATTTACGAGTACGAATGCGCGGCCTGCGCAAGGATAAGCTCGCACGTCGTGATGGGTTCGCGTCGGCGCGAGCGGCCCGTCTGTCCCGCGTGTGGTGCGGGGCGGCTTAAGCGCGTGATGTCGTCGTTTGCCGTGGTTTCGAGCGAGGCCTCGCGTCTGGCGGAGTTCGATACCTCGAAGCCGCGCGACGAATCGTTCTATCGCGATTCGCGCAACGTCGGCCTGTGGGCCAAAAAGCGCGCCAAGGAAATGGGCGCCGACCTCGGATCTAAATTCGAGGAGACGGTCGAAAAAGCGCGCAGCGGCAAGCTGATCAAGGAAATGCAGTAAGCAGGTCCCGCGCCGCGTGCCGAATCGCGGATGCATCAACGGAGACTCGAGGGGACTACGCGCGGAACCGGGAAAAAGGCGGGGCAGAGGGAGAAATGGACGAAAAAGATCGCCTCGGTGAGAAGCTTCGCGACGTGGAACATGCGCGCGAAGAGCAATGGGCGCATCAGCACGACCAGGAACTGCTCGAGAAGCTGCGCAAAAAGGGTGAGGCGGCGTTATGTCCGCAGTGCCGCAAGCCGCTGGTGGCGGAGACGCGCGCGGGGGTTGCGATGATGGCGTGTGCGGACAAGCACGGCGCATGGCTGCGCGCCGAAGTGCTCGAGCCTCTCCTCAAGCGTGTGAAGTGAACGCATCAGGTTGGCGGTCGCGGCGGCTCGCGCGCTCGCGCCGCCCGTATCGTTTAGCGCTCGCGCGCCTGCGCGGGCCGGGGGAAATGAGATGAAGCTCGCAACCTTTACCCATCAGGGAAGCACGCGAATCGGCGTCGTGGTTGAGGACGCGGTGGTCGACCTGGCCGCGGCGGCTCCGGAACTGCCGCGCGAGATGGCGGCGCTGCTCGCGGCCGGCGCAGGTGCGATGGATCGCGCGCGCGCGTCTGCGGCGGCGGGAAAAAGCCGGATTCCGCTTGGCCAGGTCAGGCTCGAAGCCCCGGTTAGGCGTCCGCCGGAATTCCTCGCGATCGGCCTTAACTACGCCGACCATATTGGAGAAACAGGGCGCGAGCGTCCCACGTTTCCGATCTTCTTCAACAAGCAGATCACCTGCGTCAACGGACCCTACGATCCGATTCATCGGCCGCGCGCGTCCGAGGCGCTCGACTATGAAGGCGAACTCGGCTTTGTAATTGGCCGGCGCTGCCGTCACGTGCCGCGCGATCGCGCACACGAGGTTATCGGCGGCTATATGATCATCAACGACGTGAGCGTGCGCGACTGGCAGCGCAAGTCAGCCACGATGACGCTCGGCAAGTCCTGGGACACGCATGGTCCCACCGGTCCGTGGATCGTGACGCCGGACGAAATCGGCGATCCGCACGCGCTCGACTTGCGCACGCTGGTCAACGGCGAGGTGCGTCAGCACTCGAACACACGCCATCTGATTTTCGACTGCTTCTCGATCATCGAGACGCTCTCGACCGTGTGCACGCTCGAGCCCGGTCTGATCGTCTCGACCGGAACCCCGTCGGGCGTGGCCCTGGCGATGAAGCCGCCGCGCTGGCTCAAGGCCGGCGACGTGGTGCGGATCGAGATTGAGAAAATCGGCCATATCGAAAACCGCGTGATCGAGGAACCTGCCGGTACCACGGTAATTTGATCCATGCAAAAGCCGGCAGAGACGGACTATCCGATCGAAGACGTGCTCCGGCGGCGATGGGGTCCGCGGGCGTTCTCGGAGCGTCCGGTCGAGCCGGAGAAGCTCGCGAGCATGTTCGAGGCGGCACGCTGGTCGGCCTCCTGCTACAACGAACAGCCGTGGAGCTTTATTGTGGCCACGCGCGACGATGCGGCCGAGTTCGCGCGCCTGCTCGGCTGCCTGGTCGAGGGCAACCAGGCCTGGGCTTCCCATGCGCCGGTGTTGATGGTGTCGGTGGCGCGACTGAATTTCGCCCAGAACGGCAAGCCGAACCGCCACGCGATCCACGACGTCGGGCTGGCGACAGCGCAGCTGATTCTGCAGGCGACCGCGATGGGGCTGTTCGCGCATCCGATGGCCGGTTTCTATCCCGACAAGGTGCGCGAGCTTTACGGCGTGCCCGAAGACTACGAGCCGGTGGCCGCGATCGCCGCGGGCTATCCGGGCGATCCGGCGGCGCTTTCCGAATCGCTGCGCCAGCGCGAGCTTGCGCCGCGCGTGCGCAAGCCGCAAACGGAATTCGTGATGCGCGGACGATTCCGCTCCTGAGCGGAGCCTCCATTTTTCCGCTCTTCGGCGGATCCCCATGTTGACAGGCTGAGTTGACAGTCTGATCTTCGCCAACTAGATGAGGATTATCGATAGCCGCGTGCGCTGAGTGTCGCAGGGTCGCCACGCGCGGCCGCAGATGTAAAGGCTATGTACTTTCAGTTCAGCGTCGCCCTTGCCCTCACTATCCTGGCGCTTGGCGTCTCGGCGCTGCTGATCGGCCTGCAGAAACTGCTCGCGCCGAGTAATCCGCACGCGCGCAAGCTGATGACCTACGAGTGCGGCGAACCACCTACCGGCCGCGCCTGGATAAACTTCAACGTTCGCTTCTATCTGATCGCGCTGGTTTTCGTGATCTTCGAAGTCGAGATCGCCTTTATCTACCCGGTCGCGGTCGTGTTTTCCGACTGGGTGCGCCACGGTCAGCGGCTGTTCGCGCTCGCCGAACTGCTCATCTTTCTGCTGATCCTGCTGGTGGGACTGGCCTACGTCTGGGTCAAGCACGACCTCGAATGGGTAAAGCAGGTCCCCGCAAGCAACCCTCTCACCGGAAGCGTAGACTGATAGCTGGAGGGTCCTGAAAATGCCCCTGCTGAACAGCCTGCCGGACTATGTTCTGACCACCAAGACCGACGAGTTGATCAACTGGATGCGCAAGTCGAGCATCTGGTACATGCTCTTCGGGCTCGCCTGCTGCGCGATCGAGCTGATGCATACCGGCGGTCCACGTGCCGATATCGAACGCTTCGGCGCCACGCCGCGCGCCTCCGCGCGCCAGTCCGACCTGATGATCATCGCGGGCACGCTGACGCTCAAGATGGCGCTGCGGACGCGGCTGCTCTACGACCAGATGCCCGATCCTAAGTACGTAATCTCGATGGGCAGCTGCTCGAACTGCGGCGGCCTGTTCCAGCTCGCCTACTCGGTGTGCGACGGAGTCGACAAGGTAATCCCGGTCGACGTTTACGTGCCGGGATGCCCGCCACGTCCGGAAGCGCTGACCGAGGGCCTGCTGAAGCTGCAGGAGAAGATCATGACCGAGCGCTGGCTCGCCAAGGCGCCAGCCGCCAACGGAGAGGCCGCTTAGCCGCCGTCAACGATGGAGCCGCTCCAGATATACGAGCGACTCAAGGGGCGCTTCGGCGAGCGGATTCTGGAGACGGTAGAGAAAAAGCCCGACCCCTTTGCGGTCGTCGATCCGGCCGCGCTCCTCGAAATCTGCCGCTACCTGCGCGAGGAACCAGAGCTTGCGATGGATTGCCTGTCGAACGAGACCGGCGTCGATTACAAGGACCGCGTCGAGGTCGTTTACCATCTGTTCTCGTACCTCCATCGTCACGGCGCCGTGCTCAAGGTGAGGCTGCCGCGCGAGGAGCCGCGCGTCGCGACCGTCGAGAACATCTGGAAGTCCGCCAACTGGATGGAGCGCGAGATTTTCGACCTGGTTGGCGTCAACTTCGAGGGCCATAGCGATCTCCGCCGCATCCTGATGCCCGAGGATTGGCCCGGCCATCCGCTGCGCAAGGATTTCGTCGAGCCGCAGGAATATCACGGTATCTCGACCGTGCGCGAAAGCCCGATCGTTCGCCTGGATCAACTCAAGGACCAGCACAAGAAGAAATGAGCGACACCGCCGAACCAACGCTGCGCACCGAGGAAATGACCCTCAACATGGGGCCGCAGCATCCCTCGACCCACGGGGTGTTGCGCTTCGTGATCCGCGCCGACGGCGAGGTGATGCGCGAGGCTGTGCCCGACGTCGGTTACCTCCATCGGTCGATTGAAAAGATTGCCGAGAAGGTCGGCTATCACGGGTTCATGCCTTACACCGACCGCGTCGATTACGTGTGCGCGATGTTCACCAACCAGGGCTGGGCGATGGCGTGCGAGAAGCTCGCGAATATCGAAGTCCCGCGCCGCGGCGAGTATTGCCGAGTGATCGCGACGGAGTTCAACCGGCTCGCGTCGCATTTGCTGACCGTCGGTCTGATGGGGATGGATATCGGCGCGATGACGCCGTTTCTGCACGCGCTGCGCGAGCGCGAGATGATAAACGATCTGATCGAGGAGCTCTGCGGCGCGCGGCTTACCTTCAACTACATGCGGATCGGCGGCGTGGCGTGGGACCTGCCGCCGGGATGGCGCGAGAAGGCGCTCGCCTACCTCGACCATCTCGACCCGATCCTCGAGGAATACAACGCGCTCTTCTCCTACAACAAGATTTGCATCCAGCGCCTGGCCAACGTCGCGCCGATCAGCGCCGAGGAGGCGATAAACTACAACCTCGTCGGTCCCAATCTGCGCGCCTGCGGCGTCAAATGGGACGTGCGCAAGGAGATGCCCTACTCAGTCTATCCCGACTTCGATTTCGACGTTCCCATCGGCCGCGGCGAGTGGGGGACGATCGGCGACTCGATGGACCGCTACATGATGCGGATCTACGAGATGCGCGAATCGTCGAAGATCCTCCGCCAGGCGCTGACGCGGATGCCCGACGGTCCGGTGCTGGCCAAGGTGGTGCGCAATCTCAGGCCGCCGGCCAGCGAATGCCAGGTGCGGGTGGAAAGCGCGCGCGGCGACCAGGGATGGTATGTCGTTAGCGACGGCACCGGCTATCCGTGGCGGGTCCACGTGCGCACCGGCTCCTTCGCCGCTATGGGAATCATCCAGAAACTCAGCCGCGGACTGATGATCGCGGACCTCGTGGTGCTCATCGCGAGCCTCGACGTTATCGCGCCGGAGATCGATCGCTAGGACGCCGATGCAGAACTGGATCGACAGCCTTATCGCGGCCGGCGACTTCGGAAAAAATCCGCCGCGCGACCTCGTCTATGCGGCCTTCATCTTCGCGCTGAGCGCGGTGGTCTTTCTGGGCGTGGCGTTCCCCTTCGCCGGGATCGTGAGCTGGGTCGAGCGCCGCGTGTGGGCGCGGATCCAGTCGCGCGTCGGCCCCAACCGCGTCGGCCCCAACGGCTCGCTGCAATGGCTGGCCGACGGCGCCAAGCACGTGCTCAAGGAAGACGTCATCCCGGACGAGGCCGACCCCAGGCTGTTCAAGCTCGCGCCCTACCTGGTGGTACTCGGGTTCGTGCTGCCGTGGGCAGTGATGCCGTTTTCCTCGGCGCTCATCCTGGCCGACCTCAACGTCGGCATCCTGTACTTCACCGCGGTAACCGCGCTGACGGTGGTCGGCGTGCTGATGGCCGGTTGGGCGTCGGACAACAAATGGTCGCTGATCGGCGGAATCCGCTCGGCGGCGCAGATTATCAGCTACGAGATTCCCGCCGGGATGTCGATTTTCCCGGTGGTGCTGATCACCGGCACGCTCTCCATGCAGGGGATCATCCGGGCCCAGGAATGGGAGCCTTACCACTGGTTCCTGTTCTCGAATCCGTTCTGCTTCGTCGCGGCGATCGTGCTTTACGTCTCGGCGCTCGCCGAAGGTAATCGCACGCCCTTCGATCTGCCGGAGGCCGAGTCCGAACTGGTTGCGGGGTTTGCGACCGAGTACAGCGGGATGCGCTATCTGCTTTTCTTCTTCGCCGAGTGGGGCAACATGTTCATCGCCGGCGCGCTTATCACGACCTTGTATCTCGGCGGATGGCAGGCGCCGCGGCTGAGCGCGAATCCTGTCGTGATGAACGTGCTCGAGTTGTTGAGCTTCAATGTCAAGGTGCTGTTTCTGGTCTTTACCTCGATGTGGGTGCGGGGCACGCTCCCGCGAGTACGAATCGACCAGATGATGTCGCTTTGCTGGAAGTTCTTTGTCCCGATTTCGTTCATCAATATGATCGGCACCGCGGTGTGGGTGGCAATCTGGCCCGAAGGCAATCGGGTCGCGGGCTATGTAATGTTCGCGTTGGGCGTGGCGATCGCCGTGCTCTTCATCCAGCGCGTAATGTACTATCTCAGGCGCTCACGGATGGAGATGTACCTGCATCCCACGATCTGAACGACCCTGACCAATCGCGAGGTTGACGGACTGAACAAGATGGGTGTGGCAAGCGGATACTTTCGCCATATCAGGGACGCCGTCGTCACCATCTTCGACGGCATGGCGGTGAGCGCGTCGCATCTGATCCGCCGCCCCTACACGATTCAGTACCCGGATCGCACGCCGGTGCGCGTGCAGGACACGCTGCCCTTCCGCTATCGCGGTATCCTCGACGTTGACCTGGAAATTTGTACGGGATGCCTCGCGTGCGAGCGTGCCTGTCCGATCGATTGCATCGTTATCGTGTGCGAGAAAAATGCGCAGACCCGCGAATTGACGATCTCGCAGTTCGATATCGACATCGCCAAATGCATGTATTGCGGGCTCTGCAGCGAGCCGTGCCCCACCGGATCGATCCATCATACGACCGAATTCGAGGGCGCTGACTTTTCGCTCGAGAGCCTGATTCGCCGCTTCGTACCCGAGCCGCTGGTGGCCTACAAGGTCAAGAAGGGTCCCGAGCCCGACGTCCATGTCGGGCATCTGCTGGAGCGCGGCATGCGTTACGTCGAGGAATGGGCGCAGCCGGGCGGCAAGCCGCCCGCCGCGCCGGCAGGGTCAGCGCCGTCCGCCGCCGGGGCCGCGGCGAAGGCGGCGGCCCCGGCGGCGCCGCCGAAGCCTGCCTCGCCGCCGGCGGGCGGCGCCGCTGCGGCAGTTGGCGTGAAACCCGCTTCCGCAGCGGCGCCGTCCGCCACTCCGCCCGCGGCGGGCGCATCCGCGCCCGCCGGCCCCGTTGCCGCAAAGCCGCAGGGTCCGGCAGCCGAAGCGGCGGAGACCACCGCTTCGGCAGCCGGTCCTAATTCCGGAAAGGACGAGCCGGAACCGGCATAGCCCTTCCGGCCGCGCGCAAGGGGACTGCTACGATGCTGAACCCGCTCGCAGCGCAAATAGTCTTCTACGTCATTGCCGCGGTCACCGTCGGCTTTGCAGCGCTGGTCGCGTTCTCACGCAACATCGTTTACTCGGCGTTTGCGTTGGTCGGCGCCCTGATGGGAGTCGCGGGGATCTATATTCTGCTTGCGGCGGACTTCGTCGCGATGGTGCAGGTACTGCTTTACGTGGGCGGGATCGTGGTGCTGACGATTTTTGCCGTGATGCTGACCCAGGGAATTGGGGATGTTGCCGTTTCGAATCGGGCGGCGGGACCATTCGCGGGCTTGAGCGTGGTGGCACTCGCGGGAGCGGTGATGCTGTATGCGACATTGCGGACGCCGTGGCATGTCGCGTCAGCTATCGAGGTCTCGGCGACGACCTACAGCGTAGGCAACGCCTTTTTAGGCGCGTATGTGCTGCCGTTCGAGATCGCCTCGCTGGTTTTGTTGGCGGCGCTGATCGGCGCGGTCGTTATCTCGCGCCAGGACCCGGTGCCTGGTCAGAACTCCGCGCCATCTCGGGATGCCACAACAGCGCCGCCGGGCGCGGCTGCGGACAAGGGTGAAGGCTAACCGTATGGCCGGAGGAATTACGCTCGACCATTTCCTGGTGCTGGGGCTGATCCTGTTTCTGCTCGGGTCCTACTGCGTGCTGACGCGGCGCAACGCGATCGGCATCCTGATGGGTATCGAGCTGATCCTGAACGCCGCGAATATCAACTATCTCGCCTTCGCCTACTTTGGGGGCGCACGCTACGACGGACAGATCTTTGCGATCTTCGTAATCATGCTGGCGGCGGCGGAGGCGGTCATCGGGCTCGCCGTGATCCTCGCCATCTACCAGAACCTGCGGACGATCGACGTCGATGCCACCGAGACGCTCAGCGGCTGAGCGTCGCCGCCGCGCCGAGCGCCACGGCTCCACGCTGCGGCCCGTGCCGCCGCTTCGGGCGCCGCGCTTGCCTTGTTTTCGCCGCGCTTTCTGCTTATATCGACCCGATCCCCGTTGGCGATCCCGCTTGTCGTCGTTGGGTCGGATTGGGCGCGATTGCGGTGGGGTTGAGGTGAGGCTCTAGCGCGATGGAGCATCCGCTCGCGGCCGATTTCGTGCGCTGGATCGTGTTGCTGCCGCTGCTTGGCGCGGCGGTGAACTTTTTCGCCGGCGCGCACATCCAGCGCGAATTCGGCAAGCGCGCGATAAGCGTTGTCGGATGCGGCACAGTGGCGGCGGCTTTCGCAATTGCCGTTTACGCCTGGGTCCGGATGCTGGCGGCGGCGCCCGCCGATCGCTTCATGCTCGACGACCTGTGGCGATGGATTCACGTCGGACCGCTGAACCTCGACATCGCGCTCTCGCTCGACCCGCTCTCGATGCTGATGGTGTTGATCATCACCGGCGTCGGCGGCCTGATTCACCTCTACTCGACCGGCTACATGCACGAGGACGAGTCCTACTGGCGCTTCTTCGCGTGGCTCAATCTGTTTACGTTCGCGATGCTGGTGCTGGTGCTGGCGGACAATCTTTGGCTGATGTTCGTCGGCTGGGAAGGCGTGGGATTGTGCTCCTTCGCGCTGATCGGTTTCTGGTACAAGGAACTCGCCAATACCGCTGCCGGGAACAAGGCGTTTATCGTCAATCGCGTTGGCGACTGGGCGTTCGTGGTCGCGCTCTATGCGTTGTTCACCGGACTCGGCGCGGTCGGCCATCCGACCCTGGTCATCCGCGAAGTCGCCCGCTTCGCGCCGGCGCTTGCCGGAGCGCCGGGTTACTTCGGGATGTCGCTGGTCACCTTCGTAACGCTGCTGCTGTTCGCGGGCGCGACCGGAAAGTCGGCGCAGATTCCGCTGCATGTCTGGCTGCCTGACGCGATGGCGGGGCCGACTCCGGTAAGCGCGCTGATCCATGCGGCCACGATGGTGACGGCGGGCGTGTACATGGTGGCGCGGCTCAATTTCCTCTTCTCGATGGCGCCGGCGACGATGCTCGCGATCGCGACGGTTGGCTCGCTGACCGCGTTCTTCGCCGCCACCATCGGCACCACGCAGGACGACATCAAGAAGGTGCTGGCCTATTCGACCGTGAGCCAGCTCGGCTACATGTTTGCGGCGGTCGGCGTCGGCGCCTACGTTGACGGCGTCTTTCACCTGATGACGCACGCGTTCTTCAAGGCCTGCCTGTTCCTCGGCGCGGGTTCGGTGATTCACGCGATGGGCGGGGTGCAGGACATGCGGCTGATGGGCGGCCTGCGCGAGCGGCTGCCGATCACCTGCTGGACTTTTCTTGCCGCGACGCTCGCGCTCTGCGGCGTTCCGCCGTTTGCGGGCTTCATGTCGAAGGACGCGATCATCTGGGACAGCTTCGCGCACGGCCATCCGCTGCTCTGGGCGCTCCTGTGGATCGGCGCAGGAATCACGGCCTTCTACATGTTCCGCCAGGTCTATATGACCTTCTTCGGCGAGTTCCGCGGGTCGCACGAACAGGAGCATCATCTGCACGAATCGCCGCCGTCGATGACGCTCGCGCTGGTGGTGCTGGGCGCGCTTTCGATGATCGGCGGCTTCGTAAGATTGCCGGCGTTTATCGAGCGACTCGATCCTTTCGGCCATCCGTTTGCTAATTTCCTCGCGCCCGTGTTCGCCGCGCCCGCGACGCGGCAGGTGGTTGAATCCGCCGCCGAGAACCGCGGCGCCGAGGCCGGCCTGGCGCTGCTGTCGCTCGCGATGGTTGGCGCAGGATGGTTCCTGGCCGATCTCATCTATCGCCAGGGCTCGACCGCCTGTGATTGGGTCGGCGAACTGTGGGGCGGCGCGCTCTATCGCGCAGTGTTGAACAAGTACTACGTTGACGAGGCGTACGCGGCAGGCCCGGTCGCCGCGACGCTCGAGACTTCGCGCGCCGCGGCCTGGTTCGATTTCCACGTAATCGACTGGATGGTCAACTTCGCCGCCACGCTGACTGTTGTCGGTTCGTGGTTCTCGGGGCTGCTCGACCGCTACGTGGTTGACGGACTGGTCAATCTCATCTCCAACGTGACGCTGGATGCGGGTCGGCGGATGCGGCGGCTGCAGACCGGCTCGATCAACGGTTACCTGTACGGAATTCTGGCGGCGGTTACGTTCGCCCTCATCGTTCGCGCGATGCTGCGGACCTGAGGCGGAGGCGGGGAGGAGCGTCGAGGCCAAGAGCCGGATCGCGCAACCGACGATGAGTCATCCGCTGACCCTGATCACCTTTATCCCGCTCATCGGAATGGTCCTGATCCTCGCATGCCCCCGAGGCCAGGAGAAATTCATCCGCTGGATCGCGGCCGCGGCCACCCTGGCGCAAGTGCTTATCGCAGGATGGCTCTATGCCAAGTTCGATACCGCGACGGCGGCCATTCAATTCACCGAGCATTGCGCCTGGATTCCGGCCTATCACATTTTTTATTTTCTCGGCGTTGACGGGATCAGCATCTCGATGGTTCTGCTGACCGCGATCATCTGCTTCATCTCGGTGTTCGCGAGTTTCAGCATCGAACGCGGCGAACGCGGCTACTATGCGCTGTTGCTGTTGCTCGACACCGGCATGATGGGCGTGTTCGTGGCGCTCGATTTTTTCCTGTTCTACATCTTCTGGGAGGTGATGCTGCTGCCGATGTACTTCCTCATCGGCATCTGGGGCGGACCGCGGCGCGAGTACGCAGCGATCAAGTTTTTTCTCTACACGCTGCTCGGCTCGGTGCTGATCCTGCTCGCGATGCTGGGGCTGTACTATTACGGGGCGACGCCGACCTTCGACATGATCGAGCTTGCGGCCAATTCCGGCAGCTACTCGATGACCTTTCAGCGCGTGGCCTGGATCGCGCTGTTCATCGGTTTCGCGATCAAGATTCCGGCGTTTCCGTTCCACACCTGGCTGCCCGATGCGCATGTCGAGGCGCCCACCGCGATCAGCGTCATCCTGGCCGGCGTGCTGCTCAAGATGGGCACCTACGGCATCCTGCGCATCAACTTTTCGATCCTGCCGGCGGCGAGCCATGAATTCGCTTTCTGGGCGCTCGGCGCGATCGGCACGATCAACATCGTGTACGGCGCACTGTGCGCGATGGCGCAGAGCGACTATAAAAAACTCATCGCTTATTCCTCGGTCAGCCACATGGGTTACGTGATGCTCGGGATGGCGGCGCTGACCACGGCCGGATTGAACGGCGCGGTGCTGCAGATGTTCAATCACGGAACGATCACCGCGATGCTCTTTCTGCTGGTCGGGGTGATCTACGATCGCACGCACCATCGCGAGATCGCGGGCTTCGGCGGCCTCGCGAGCCAGATGCCAATGTATGCCGCGCTCACCGGCTTCGCGTTCTTCGCCGCGATGGGCTTGCCTGGGCTCTCGGCCTTCATCTCCGAGGTGCTGGTGCTGATCGGCGCATGGCAGCCCTACCCGGTGCTGACCGTGCTTGGCGCAGGCACCGCGATACTGACCGCGGGCTACATGCTGTGGACTTTCCAGCGTATCTATCTCGGCCCGCTCAACGAGAAATACAAGACGCTTGGCGACCTCACGCTGCGCGAGGCCTTCACCCTCGTCCCGCTCGCGATCATCGTGCTGATCCTCGGCGTTTATCCGCACGCCATCCTCGACCTGCTCGGCGTCTCGTTAAATCACGTCAACCAGGTCGTGCTAATGGCGCATGCGCCGGCGGCCGCCGCCGGGGCGCCATGAAGAGCGGACGCGGGCAGCGGCCGATCGGCGGACGGATTCAGGCGGACTGAGCCGGGCGGGACAAAGCGGGCGAACGAGCCACACCAGGCGAATCAGAATGGACCTCGGCAACTTCGCGAGCCTCGGCCACTTCCTTCCCGAATTGCTGCTCACCGCGGGCGTCGTCCTGCTGGTGGTCGTCGATTTGGTCCTGCGCGACAAGACGCCGCTCGGCGATATCGCGCTCATCATCACCGCCGGTGCGCTCGTGCTCATCGCGATCGAGCCGGCGCAGCGCGGCGCATGGCTGTTCCATCGCATGCTGGTGTTCGACGCCTTCGCCGTCTTCTTCCGCGCGCTGATCGCGCTGGCCGCGCTGGTCGCGGTGTGGATGTCGATCGGCTCGGTTGAGGTGCGCCACAGCGACCAGGGCGAGTACTACGCCATCCTGCTCGCGAGCACGCTCGGGATGTTCCTGATGGCGGAGGCGGCGAATCTGCTGATGGCGTACCTGGCGCTCGAGTTGGTGAGCCTGACCTCTTACATCCTGACCGGCTTTCTGCGGCGCAACCGGCGCTCCCAGGAGGCCGCGCTCAAGTACCTGATCTACGGCGGCGTCGCCTCGGGCACCATGATTTACGGAATGAGCTGGATTTTCGGGATCGCCGGCTCGCTCGACTTTGGCGCGATCAACCAGGCGCTGAGCGCACCCGGCCATCTGCCCGTGCTCACCGTGTTCATCGCGCTGGTGCTGATTCTGGCGGGGCTCGGCTACAAGATCGCCTCTGTGCCGTTTCACATGTGGGCGCCCGACGTTTACACCGGCGCGCCGATTCCGGTCACGACCTTTCTCGCCGTGGGTTCGAAGGCCGCTGGCTTCGCACTGCTGACCCGCTTTTTCTATCCCGCGATCTCGCGCCTGGGCGCGGGCGGAAACTGGCAGGCGCTCGTCGGCGTCGATTGGCCGCAGCTTTTGCTGGTCGTATGCGTGATCACGATGACGCTCGGCAACCTCGCCGCGCTCCAGCAGACCAACATGAAACGGCTGCTCGCGTACTCGTCGATCGCGCAGGCCGGCTATGCGCTGATGGGCGTGGTGATCCTGACCAACGACGGCGTGCGCGCGATGCTGTTCTACTTGTTCGCCTACTACGTGATGGACGCGGGAGCGTTCCTGGTCGTGATGATCGTGGCCAACGCGACCGGGCGCGAGGACCTCGAAGCCTATCGCGGACTTGCCTGGCGGGGCGGCGCGCTGCCGGCAATCGCACTCGCGACTTTCCTGCTTTCGCTGACCGGCATCCCCGCGACCGTCGGTTTCATCGGCAAGTTCTACATCTTTGCCGCGGTGATTCGTTCGCACTTCTACGTGCTCGCGGTGATCGGCATCCTCAATTCGACCATCTCGCTGTACTACTACATGGCCCCGGTCAGGATGATGTTCCTGGAGGAGCCTCACGGCGACGAGACCCCGCTTACGTTCGAGCCGTGGACTTACGGCCTGATGGGTGTGCTGGCGTGCGCGACGATCGTACTGGGACTTTACTGGACGCCGATCATCGCCTTCGCCGACCGCTCGATGCACTTCTTCACTGGTCCGTCGTAGGCGAGCGTCGCTCGCAAGGCGCAGCGGCGCATGATCCTCTATTTCCTCGGCAGCGGAAATTCCTCGAGATAGTGCTGGTACTCCGGCTCGACGTCGATCTGCAGCGTAGCGAGCAACCGCACTACGCCGTTGTAAACGGCAATGGTCATGACCAGGTCCACCAGGCGTTCGTTGTCCAGTTCGGCGCGGAGCGCGGCGAAAGTCGCGTCGGATATCGCGAGGTCGCGCGTCATTTCGCGGGCCGCGCGGAGCACCGCCTTCGCGAGCGGCTCCAGGGCGCTTTGCCGGCCCGCGGTCTCTTCCGCGAGCGCGCGAAGGTCGCCGTCCGAAACTCCGAATTCGCGGCCGATCTTCACGTGATGCGAGTATTCGTAGGGCGAACGGGTAAGATAGCCGACCTGCAGGATCGCCAACTCGCGCAGGCGCGGATCGAGCCGGCTCTTGAAGCGGATGAACGTGGCGAGCGCGCTGAAAGCGCGCGCGCCGTCCGGACTGTGCGCCAGCGCGCGCACGAGATTGATGTTGCGCGCGAGCAGGTCCTGGTTCTCCGGCGCCAGGTCAGATTTGTCGAGATAGGGCAGACGTGCCATCGCGTGGAACCTCCTCGAAAGCGTCTCGCGCTTGATGCGCTGAGGGTCGCAGGCTAGATGCTATAGCGCCTGGCCGCGGCGGCCGACAACCGCGCGGCGAAGCAAACGGAGTGAAACGGAAATGGGTAAGCTCGACGGAAAAATTGCGCTGATCACCGGCGCGGGATCGGGAATCGGACGGGCGACCGCGCTGCTGTTCGCCGCCGAAGGCGCGAAGGTCGCGGTGGCTGATCGCGCTGCGGACAACGCCCGCGCGGTCGTTGCCGAAATCACCAGCAGCGGCGGCGAGGCGATAGCGATTGTGGCCGACGTATCGAAAGCCGCCGATACCGAGCGGATGGTGGCCGAGACGGTGGGCCGCTTCGGCCGCCTCGACATCCTTTACAACAACGCCGGCATCGGCTTTGCGCGGCGCACCCATATGCTCACCGAGGAGGAGTGGGATCGCACGATCGACGTCGATCTAAAGGGCGTTTTCCTCGGCTGCAAATACGCCCTGCCCGAGCTGATGAAAAATGGCGGCGTTATCCTGAGCACCGCGTCGGTCGCCGGGATCGAGGGTTTTCGCCAGATGGCTGCGTACTGCGCCGCGAAGGCCGGCGTCATCCTGCTGACCAAGTCGCTGGCGATGGATTACGCGGAGCACGGGATTCGCGTCAACTGTATCTGTCCCGGATCGATCGAAACGCCGCTGTACGAGAGCGGCTTCGACAACCTCACACCCGAGCGGCGCGAGCGAGCCCATCAGGCGTTCGCCGCGATGCATCTGTTGGGGCGCGCCGGCGAACCCGAAGAAATTGCGCGCGTCGCGCTTTTCCTGTGCTCGCAAGACGCATCTTTCATCACCGGACAGGCCGTAGTCGCCGACGGAGGCTACTCGACGGGTCATCGAATGATAAGAATCGGCTAAAGGAAACACGAAAGATTTAGAGCAAACAGCCGGGACCGCTTTTGCCCGTCCGATCGCAATTTCATGGTCAGCGTCCGCGCACGGATGTATATTTACGACTGAAGGTTGATTTTTCGATCGGACTTTTCATTCGGCCGGCGCATGCGGGGGCACATCGCCGGAGATCGAGGGAGTGTGAAATGTCTTCGATACGGTTTGCCCTGTTCTTCGGCTTGCTCAGCGGAATCGCGGCCTTTGTCGGTTGCGACTCGTTCGAGACAGTCCTGGCGCTCGGGATGCTCGGTCTCATGCACATGAGCGTCGTCGCGGCGCGCAAGGCCGACGAGACGGTCGTCCGGGAAGAGATCCGACGCCGATAGCCGCGCGTGGCGGCAAAGCTTTACGTCGTTGCGATGCCGATCGGCGACCCCGCCGATCTGAGCCCCCGCGCACTGGCGACTCTGGCCGAGGTCGATCTGATTGCATGCGAGGACACGCGGCGAATCGCACCGTTGCTCGCCGCTAATTCGATTCGCACACAGACCGTCAGTTATTTCGAGCATAACGAAGAACGCCGCACGCCTGAACTGATTGAGCGGATGCGCCGCGGCGAGCGGATCGCGCTGGTAACCGACGCTGGTACGCCAGCCATCTCCGACCCGGGCTTCAGGCTGGTGCGCGCGGCGCTCGACGCCGGAATCGAGGTCGGCGCGATTCCAGGCCCGTCGGCGGTGGTCGCAGCGCTCTCGATCGCCGGATTGCCCACTGATCGTTTCACGTTCGAGGGGTTCCTCTCCTCAAAGGCAGGAGCACGGCAAAACGAGCTGAAGGCGCTTGGGCGCGAGCGGCGTACGATGGTGTTCTTCGAGGCGGCGCGCCGGCTTGGCGCGGCGCTGTCCGACATGGCCGAAATCTTCGGTGCCGCGCGCGAGGCCGCCGTCGCGCGCGAAATCGGCAAGACCTACGAGGAGGTGGTGGGCGGAACTTTAGGGGAGTTGGCGGCGCGCTTCACCGCAACGCCCGCGCGTGGAGAGATTACGCTGGTGGTAGCCGGGGCCGGCCGTGAACAGGAAGCGGAAGAGGAAGCCCGCGCCGGCGATTCAGCCGCCGCGCCAGCACTCACGGTGGAAATGCTCTGCGAGGCCGGGCTTTCGCTCAAGCAGGCGAGCACGGTGATCGCGCATCTGGGCGGGCGCAGCCGGCGCGAGGTCTATCAGGCCGCGCTGGCTTCGCGGCGAACACGCCAAGACGAGAAGCGGGATGATTAGTGATGTCTTGGCGCGTCAGGCCGCGCGGCGCTGTTGATGCGCACCACGATGGTTGCTTGAAAGCCGTGGGTTGGTAGGCTTCAATGCCCGCCAGCGATGGCAATCAGGGAAAAACCCGGTCCCGCCGCGGAAACCAAGGTGCGAGGCGCGCCGACGGCACTGACGACGGTGTTGATCATCCACGGACCGAACCTCAACCTGCTCGGCCAGCGCGAGCCGGAAATCTATGGCCGCACGCGTCTGGGTGACATCGACCGCGCACTCAAGGCACTGGGACGCGAACTGGGCCTCAAGGTCGAGACGTTCCAGTCCAACAGTGAAGGAGCGATCGTGGACCGAATCCAGCGGGCGCGCGGGCGCGCGGGGGCGTTGGTGATAAATCCGGCCGCCTATACCCACACTAGCGTGGCCATCCGCGACGCGATCACCGCCTGCGATCTGCCGACCGTCGAGGTCCATCTGTCCAACGTGTACGCGCGTGAGCCGTTTCGCCATCACTCGACCATCGCGGGCATCGTGGTTGGCCGGATCATGGGATTTGGCGCCGAGGGCTATCTGCTCGCACTTCGCGCGGCGAGGCGGATGATCGAGACGAAGCAGGGCGCTGCGGATGCCTAACCGCCGGACGCCGTTTGGCGTAACGCGAGACGGCGTGCGCCGTACTTCTAGAGCATCGATGGAACTGCGGGAACTTAAAGCTCTGCTCGCTCTGATGCGCGACTTCGGGCTGAGCGAGCTTGAAATCGAAGACAAAAAGGGCAAGGTGCGCCTGGTGCGCTCGGCCGGTTCCCTCGGTGAGCATCCGCCAGCCCCGGCCGGTCCGCCGAAGCTCGCCGTAGCGCGCGCGGCCGCGGCCAACGCGTCCGGCGCTGCCGGCGCTGCGGCGGCCAATACGCGGCCGGCGGCCGCGCCGGAGCTCGCTCCCGGTCATCGCTACGTGCAGAGCCCGATGGTGGGGACGTTTTACCGCGCCGCGTCGCCCGATTCCGATCCCTTCGTCGAGGAGGGCGACAGCGTGCGCAAGGGCCAGGCGCTCTGCATCATCGAGGCGATGAAGATGATGAACGAGATCGAAGCCGAGATTAGTGGTAAGCTGGTCAAGATCCTGTGCGACAATGGCCAGCCCATCGAATACGGGCAGCCCCTGATGATAATCGAGGCCGGCTGAGGCCGCGCCCGACGTAAGCGACCGCGCCATGTTCAAGAAACTGCTGGTAGCAAACCGCGGCACGATCGCAATCCGGATAATTCGCGCCTGCCGCGAACTGGACATCGCGACGCTGGCGGTCTATTCGACCGCCGACAAGGACGCGCTGCACGTGCGCATGGCCGACGAGGCGGTGTGCATCGGGCCCGCCGCGGCCGAAGACAGCTACCTCAACATCCCGTCGATCATCAGCACGGCGCTGACCTACGGCGCCGACGCGGTGCATCCCGGCTACGGCTTTCTCTCCGAGAACGGCGACTTCGCCGAGGCGTGCCGGCGCTCGGGTCTGCACTTCGTCGGCCCGCTGGCGCGCCATATTCGCCTCATGGGCGACAAGCCGCGCGCACGCCGCATCATGATACGCGCCGGCGTGCCGGTGCTGCCCGGCAGCGAGGGCAAGGGCGTCACCGAAGTGCGCGAAGCGCTCGCCGACGCGAAGCGGCTCGGCTTTCCGGTGCTGATCAAGGCGGCGGCGGGCGGCGGCGGCAAGGGGATGCGCGTCGCGCGCGACGAGAAGGAATTGAGCCGTCTGTTCACGCTCGCGCGCGCCGAGAGCGAAGCGGCTTTCGGCTCGCGCACGATGTACCTGGAGAAGTACCTCGAGCACGCACGGCACGTCGAATTTCAGATTATCGCTGACACCCATCGCAACGTGATTCACATGGGCGAGCGCGACTGCTCGATCCAGCGCCGCCATCAGAAGGTCCTGGAGGAGGCGCCGTGCCCGGTGATGACGGCGCGCCTGCGCGAGAAGATGGGCAAGGCGGCGGTGCGCGCGGCGCAGGTCGTGGGTTATTCCAACGTCGGCACGGTTGAATTCCTGCTCGCGTCCGACGGCACCTTCTACTTCATCGAGATGAATACGCGGATCCAGGTCGAGCACGGCGTCACCGAGATGGTGACCGGGGTCGACCTCGTGCGCGAGAGCCTGGCGCTCGCGATGGGCGAGCGGCTGCGGTTCAAGCAACGCCAGGTGAGCATCGCCGGCGCGGCGATGGAGTTCCGCATCTATGCGGAGGATCCGGACACGCATCTGCCCTCGCCGGGGGTCGTGTCGAATCATCATCCGCCCGGGGGGCTCGGCGTGCGCGTGGAATCGGCGCTGTACGACGGGTACCGGGTGCCGGTGCACTACGATCCGTTGATCGCCAAGGTGATCGTGCACGCGAGTGACCGCCCGGGCGTGGTGATGCGAGCGCGGGCTGCATTGCGCGAATACCTCATCGACGGCATCAAGACCAACATCCCGCTGCACCTGCGTATTTTGCAGGAGCCGGATTTTCTCCGCGGCGAATTTGCAACCGACTTCCTCGGCCGTTTCGAGCGCGACACGCACGCTGCCGAAGCGGTTCGTGCCGCAGGCCGCTGATCCGCACCAGGCGCTTTCGTAAGCGGGCCGCGCAGGGGCGGCAATGCTTCGTTCCCTCTCGCCGGTGATATAGTCTCTTGAGAATCCATCCGGTACTCTCTGCGCAGTCTGACTCAAGGGAAGAGGCGCAAAGGAAAAGGTTAATGAGCGGCAGCACAACTCCAGATCGTCAGCAAAAGCCACCCGCAAACTTCCGCTTCGATTCGAGCAAGATCGAGTGGAAGGATTTTCTGACCGAGGGCTGTTACTACCGGATCCTGGACGTCAACGTCGAGGCTCATTCGGCGGACATGTTGGTCAAATTCGATCCCGAGGGCCTTTGTCTCTACCATCGTCACGTCGCTCCGACCACGACCCTGGTGCTCGAAGGCACGCTTCACGTGTACAACCAGACCGAGCATGGCGTGGTCGAGAAGGTGAAGCCGGCGGGCTCGTTTTCGAGCGGGGCCGAAGATGAGATCCACATCGAGGGCGGCGGCGACGAGGGTGCTGTGGTTTACTTCAGCATGCGGGGCAAGGACGATCGGATCTACGATTTGCTGAACACCGACCTGACCTTGCGACGGGCGATAACCGTGCAGGATTTCGCACGAGATTGGGAACACTGGTCGAAAAAATAGGATTCGTCCGCCAATCGCGCGCCGCGCGCTGCCTGTCTCACATGAAGTCATTCGCTGATACGAAGTCCCGCGTCAGCTCAGCTTTGGCGCTTGCCCTGATGCTTGCGATCGCGGCGCCCACGCGCTGCGCGCTTGCCGCGGACTTGCCTTCGGCCGGTTCGTCGCTGCTCGGAGAGCAGCAGCCGGGAGCGGGAACGGAGGGGACGCCCAAGGCCGAGGTCACCGAGCCGGCGTACAATTTCGGCACCGCGCTCAGCGGTCCGCCGATAAACCACGCCTTCATGATCAAGAACGTAGGCAACGGGCCGCTCGAAATCACGAAAGTGACGCCGTCGTGCGGATGCACCGCCGCCAAGCCGAGCAAGAACCTCCTTGCGCCCGGTGAGGTTTCGACCATCGCGGCCTCGGTCGATACTAAATTCGAGCAAGGCCACAGCCTCTCCGTGGTAACGGTCAGCACCAACGATCCGGCGAACCCGTCGCTGCAACTCAAGATCGAAGGGGTGATCAAGCCGCAGGTGACGGCGCAGCCGATCGACATCGACTTCGGCAGCGTCCATCAGGGAAGCGCTGCCGCACGCGACGTCGTTATCAGCGACACGATCGGCGCGAAGGGCTTCGCGCTCAAGTCGGTCACGAACGACAGTCCCTATGTCAAGGTCAGCGAAGCGGTGCGCACCGACGGCAAGTCGGGAGCGCTGCTGCATGTGACGCTCCTGCCGTCGATGCCGCCGGGGCCGATCAGCGACACGCTCCGTATCGAGACGAACCTCGCGCCGCTGCGCGTCGCGGTTCTCGGCGTGGTGCAGGGCGACCTGGTGGTCAAGCCGAGCCAGGTGTCCTTCGGCATGCTGCCGCATCATCAGGGCGCCATCCGGATTGTGCGGCTCACCAACCAGGGCAAGCGCACGATCAACGTGCTCGGCGTGGACAGCACCAGCAACAGCGTGTTCGCGCAGGTGGCGCCGGTGACGCCCGGCAAGGAATACAAGCTGACGGTGGCGCTCAGGCCCAACACTCCAGACGGACAGATCCGCGGCGCGCTGACCATCCGCACCGACGATCCGCAACAGGCGACGCTGACCGTGCCATACTACGGAATCGTCGGATCGTTCAGAAGCTAGGACCGCCCCGCCGGCGGCCGGACGTGCCGATCGGGATCCGCAAACGATTTCCGCGATGTTCGACGCTCGGCCCGCGAGCGCATCGTCGTTTTCGTACTTGTTTCGATAGGTTAGCGCCCCGTATACTTATCCTTGGCGGCCGCGGCGCGCCGCACGCGCTGCGGCCCAAGGCGGCTTGCCGATGGGCGCGTCAGTAATGCTGGAGCCTTTTCGCCGCGTGCGTGAGGTGATAATCCGTTTCGCGACCCGTCAGCTAACCAAACCGCTAAAACGCTACACCGTCGCCTATCCCAACGACCTCGCGGAACTGAAGCGTCAGATTCGCAAGGGCGACGTTCTCCTGGTCGAAGGCAACGAGCGGATAAGCGAGGTCATCAAGTACCTGACTCAGAGTTCGTGGTCGCATTCGGCGCTCTACATCGGCGACGAAGCGGTCAAGCGCGATCCGGAACTCAGGCTCAAGCTCGCCGAGCAATACGGCGAAGACGCGAACTATATGCTGGTCGAGGCGCTGGTGCAGAGCGGCGTCGTGCTGACGCCACTCGCGCGCTACCGCGACTTCAACATCCGCATCTGCCGGCCGTATCGCCTTTCCGAATCGGACCTGAAGATCGTGATCGATGAGGCGCTGGCTCATGTCGGGCGGCTCTACGACCTCAAGAATGCCTTCGATCTCGGCCGCTACTTTCTGCCGGTAAGCCTAGTGCCGGCACGCCTTCGCCGCACGGCGCTGCGTTTTGGCAGCGGCGACCCGACCCGCGCGATCTGTTCGAGCATGATCGCCGAGTGCTTCGATCAGGTGCGATTCCCGATCGTGCCCAGAATCGAGCCGCTGCCCGAGGGCTATCCAACGGCTCTTCACGGCCCGCCGCGCCGGCTGGGCAAGCTGATCTCCAGGCCGGTACATCTGCCGCCTGGCCTCTACCATATGATCTCGCCTTCGCTGGTTACGCCGCGCGATTTCGACCTCTCGCCGTATTTCGAGGTGGTCAAGTTCAACCTGATCGCCGGCGCGCGCTTCGACTACCGGCGAATCGTATGGGCCAACGCGAACTCGGAGGAAACCTCGAGGCTCGAGGCGGGTTGACGGGGCTTGTGCGGGGCGCTTTAGGTCTGCGATAACTAGGCAGCGCGGGAGCGTCGCGCCGCGTCAAACGGCCGGTTCCGCGGACCCTGGGACGGTATCGTGTGCATGAGCAGTCACGAACTTTTGGAGAAGGCGATAGCCAGAATCTTGCATCGCCACTGCAACTTCGGCTGGGCGCATTACTATATCCCGAGCGAGAAGTTTCCGAGCCTTATCGAAGAGCTGGTTGAAGTGGCGAGCCCTGCCGGGCAGGTGAGTCAGGAGGAACTGGTCCAATTCTTCCTCCGCACGCAGCGCGTGAGCTCCGCACAGGAGCGGGCCGCCAGGTTCGAAGAGGAATTCGCCATCTATCGTCGAGGATGACTGCTTCGAGGGTGACTGCGGCGGCCGCGACGCGCGAAAGGCGACCGGCGCTTGCGCCGCGAGGCGCGGGCCGCGCCCGCATGAAGCCCGAGAGAAATCAGTCCGCGGCCTTAACCACTGTCGGGACGGAGGTTTCATCCGACGATGCCGATTAACCAGGCCGAGCCGGCGGAGGCTCACGAGATACTCAAGAACAACCCTGAAGCAATCTACCTCGACGTCCGCACCGAGCCCGAATTCGCCCAAGGCCATCCTGAAGGCGCGATCAATGTGCCTGTGGTCTTCATCAAGGGCCCGGGCCAGATGGAAATCAATGGCGAATTCGTCGAGGTCGTGACCAAAACGCTGGCGCACGGAAGGAAACTGGTGGTCGGATGTCTTTCCGGCGGGCGCTCGCAGCGCGCCTGCGAACTGCTCGAGGCCGCCGGCTATACCGACCTGACCAACGTGCGCGGAGGCTTTGGCGGCGCGCGCGACGCCTCTGGAGGGGTGGTGGTGACGGGATGGCGCGATGCGGGGTTGCCGGTCTCACCGGAGGTCGGTGACCACGGCTATCAGGCGCTGCGCCGCAAGGCCGGCCTCTAGCGCCTCGGGCGTCGGCGCGAACGAGGCTCGTGACTCAGGCCACGGATTGCACCGGATGGCGATTCGGCTGACACGGATTTACACGCGCAGCGGCGACCGCGGCCTGACCGCCCTGGTCGGCGGCGCTCGGGTGGCCAAGGAGAGCGCGCGCCTGGAGGCCTATGGCACGATCGACGAGCTCAACGCGATCGTCGGTATCGTGCGCACCTATCTTCCGGCCCACAGACGCCGCTTCGGCAAGGACTACGGTTGGTATTCGGAGAGCCTGCGGCGTATCCAGAACGAGCTCTTCGACGTTGGCTCCGAACTGGCGACGCCGCCGCCCGCCGAGTACGCCGGGATGCACAAGATTGGCGGGGCGGAAACGAAAAAGCTCGAGGAAGAGATGGATCGGATGCAGGTCGAGCTCAAGCCGCTCAACTCTTTCACGCTTCCCGGCGGCGGCGTGCTCAACGCCTTTCTCCATCAGGCGCGCACCGTATGCCGGCGCGCCGAGCGCGTGTGCTGGTCGCTAAGGCGGGTCGAGCCGATCAACGACCGTCTGCTGGTTTACGTCAATCGCCTGAGCGACCATCTGTTCGTGCAATCGCGATGGGTCGCGAAGCGGCTCAAGGAGCCCGAATTTCTGTGGGACCGGGGCCTCAGAATGGATCCGCGCGCGGCGGTTGCGGCCAAGCGAGAAGCATCGGCGGCAGCCGGGGACGGCGGCAAAGCCGACGGCAACCCCCGCGGTAAAACCCGGGATGCGCCGCGCCGCGGCAAGCGTTAGATTCCATCGCGGGACGAAAAAGAGCTTTCTGGACAGCACGGCAAAGAGAGTAAGCCCATGGCGGAAGCGGAACGGCTCGTGCTCCATCAGGCCCAGGTGGGGCCGATGGCCAATTTTGTTTATCTCATCGGCGACCCCGTGACGCGCAAGGCCGCCGTGATCGATCCGGCATGGGACGTGGACAAGGTTATCGAGTGGGCCGAGCGCTACGGGATGGAAATCGAGCACATCCTGATTACGCATTATCATCCCGACCATCTCGGCGGCAGCATGATGGGGATGACGATCGAGGGTGCCGCGCGGATGCTCGAGCGGGTGAAGGCCAAGGTTTACGTCAACAAGGCCGAGGCCGAGGGCGCGCGCAAAGTGGCGGGATTGAGCGATTCGGACCTGGTCAAGATGGACGCCGGCGACACGCTCAAGCTGGGCGATCTGACGGTTACATTTCTGCACACGCCCGGCCATACGCCCGGATCGCAGTGCTTCCTTTTCGAGGGCAATCTGATTTCCGGCGACACGCTGTTCGTCAATTCGTGTGGGCGCGTGGACCTGCCTGGATCGGACCCGGAGGCGATGTACTTCAGTCTGAACCGGACGCTGCGCAGCCTGCCCGACACGACCGTGGTCTATCCCGGCCACGCGTATTCATCGGAGTCGAGCACGACGATCGGCGCGCAGAAACGGACCAACATGTACATGCGTTTTCCGACGCTCGATGACTTCCTCGACGCGATGGGCTACGCGCGGCGGTGAATCGGCCGATAGATTAACTGACCGGAGATGTCCAGGGACGATCTCAGCCGCGCGCGGGCGGACGCCGAAAAGCTGCGCGAGCAGATAAACCACCACAACTATCTCTATTACGTCCTCGACAGCCCCGAGCTGACCGACGCCGAGTACGACGCCCTGATGCGCCGGCTCGAGGCGCTCGAAGCGGCGCATCCCGAACTGCTCACACCCGATTCGCCCAGCCAGCGCGTCGGCGCGCGGCCCAGCGAAAAGTTCGCCGTCGTCGTCCATCGGCGGATGATGATGTCGCTCGCCAATGCGATGGACGCCGAAGAGATGCGCGAGTTCGATCGCCGGATCAAGCGCTTTCTCCATAGCGACGCCGACGTCGAGTACGTGGCCGAGGTCAAGCTCGACGGCCTCGCCGTCGAGCTGGTGTACGAGGATGGGCGACTGAAGGTGGGATCGACCCGCGGCGACGGAATCAACGGCGAGGACGTGACGCCCAACATCCGCACGATCAAAAGCATCCCGCTGCGCCTGCTCCATCCCGCGCATGTGAAAGTGCCGCGCCTGCTCGAAGTCCGCGGCGAGGTGATTTTGCCGCGGCGCGCGTTCGAGCGGCTCAACAACGAACGCGCGGCGGCGGGCGAGCCACTGTTCGCCAATCCGCGCAATGCGGCGGCGGGGTCGCTGCGCCAGCTCGATCCGAAAATCAGCGCCGCGCGCCCGCTCGACATCTTTTGCCACACGCCCGGGGTGATCGAGGGCGCGAGCTACCAGAGCCAGTGGGAATTCCTGCAAGGGATCAGGTCGTTCGGTCTCAAGGTAAACCCGCTTACGAAAATCTGCCGCGGCGTCGACGAGGTGCTCGAGTATCACGCGCAAATCGCTGAGCAGCGCCACGAGCTCGACTACGAAGCCGACGGCGTGGTCGCCAAGGTCAACTCGTTCGCGCTCCAGGAGCAGTTGGGCGAGGTCTCGCGCTCGCCGCGATGGGCGGTCGCGTTCAAGTTCAAGGCCCAGCAGGCCGAGACGCGGGTCAACCGGATCGCGGTTTATGTCGGACGGATCGGCTCGCTCACGCCCGTCGCCCAACTCGAGCCGGTGCCGCTCGCCGGAGTGACGATTTCCAACGCCTCGCTGCACAACCTCGACGAAATCCGCCGCAAGGACGTGCGCGAAGGCGACACCGTGCTGATCGAGCGCGCGGGCGACGTGATTCCCTACGTCGTGCGAGTGACGAAGGAGGGAAAGCCGCGGGCGAAGCCGTTCCAGATGCCCGCGCATTGTCCGAATTGCGGCGGGGCAATCGTCCACGAGGAGGGCGAGGTCGCCTACTTCTGCGTCAACGTCAACTGTCCGGCGCGCGTGCGCGAGTCGATTCGGCATTTCGCCTCCAAGAACTGCATGGATATCGACGGCCTCGGCGATAAGCTGGTCGGCCAACTGGTTGAAACCGGGCTGGTGAAAGAACTGGACGACGTCTACCGGCTTGAGCACGATCGGCTCGCCGGACTGGAGCGGATGGCCGAGAAGAGCGCGCAGAATCTGCTCGACGCGATCGAGCGCTCGCGCCATCGCACGCTCGACCGTCTGATCAACGGCCTCGGCATCCGTCACGTCGGCGAGAGCACGGCGCGCGCGCTCGCGCTGCGTTTCAGAACGATCGACGAGCTGGGCCAGGCGAGCGAGGACGATTTGCGCTCGGTCCGCGATATCGGCGACGAGGTCGCCCGCAGCATCCGCGAGTATTTCGACGAACCGCGCAACCGCAACGGTGTCGAGCGGCTGAAAAAGCATCTCGACCTGACGCCGCTCCAAGCGCCCGCCGCGCACGGGCGCGCGGCGCTGCGCGACAAGAGCTTCGTTTTGACCGGGACGCTCGAGACGATGACGCGCGAGGAAGCTGAGCAGAAAATCCGCGCCGCCGGCGGCCGCGTGACCTCGGCGGTCAGCCGCAAGACCGACTTCGTCGTCGCTGGCGCGGAAGCGGGATCCAAGCTGCGCAAGGCGGAGGAGCTGGGAGTGAAAACGCTCGACGAACGCGCGTTCGTGGCGATGCTGGGCGTCGAGGGACGCGGCTAATCCCGCGGCGCGGCGATGCCCGGACCTGATCTGGCTCGGCTCCGGATGCTGGTGCACGGGCGCGTGCAGGGAGTGTTTTTTCGCCATGCGGCGGCCGAAGAGGCGCGCTTGCTGGGGCTTCGCGGATGGGTGAAAAATCTTGTAAGCGGCGACGTCGAAATAGTTGCCGAGGGCCCGCGGCGCGAACTAAAGATTCTTGCTGCGTGGGCCCATCAGGGCCCCCGTCTGGCGCGCGTGACCGGGGTGGAGGAGGAGTGGTCGGATTATCGGGGCGACGAGGCGGCTTTCTTGATCCGATAGGTGCGTTGGTTAAGGATTGTACCCTTTCGCCTTTTTTTAGTATTAGCTATAGTTTTGGGTGGCATAAGCACCGTGGCCGGGCCCGCGAGGCTTGGTCTCGTTTGCGGCACGCCCACGTAGCGCAAGGAGTTTGAAAGAAAATGGCTCTACCACCTGAGGCAGCCGGACAAACCGCGGAATCCCACGGTCTGGCCGGTGGGGGTGCGGGACACAAGCGGCGCGAAAAGGTCGAACACGTCGTCATCCGGTTCGCGGGCGACTCGGGCGACGGGATGCAGCTCGCCGGAATGCAGTTCACGACTGAATCGGCGCTGGCCGGCAACGATATAGCGACCCTGCCCGATTTTCCCGCCGAGATACGCGCTCCTGCCGGAACGCTCGCCGGGGTCAGCGGTTTCCAGGTAAATTTTTCCAGCAGCGAAATCTTCACCGCGGGCGATGAACCCGACGTGCTGGTGGCGATGAATCCGGCGGCGCTCAAAGCCAACCTCGACGACGTGCCGCCTAACGGCGTGATTATCGCCGACGTTGCGGCTTTCAGCGAGTCCAACCTCAAGCGCGCCGGCTTCACCTCCAATCCACTCACCGATCATTCGCTCGACAAGTACCAGGTCTTCCAGGTTGACGTTACCAGGATGACGACGCTGGCGCTTCGCGATTCGGGGCTCAACAACCGCGCCGTGATGCGCTGCCGCAACCTGTTCGTGCTCGGCCTGGTGTCGTGGCTCTATCAGCGGCCCATCGCGAGCACGGAGAACTGGCTGGCCGGACGTTTCCGCAAGTTGCCCGACGTGCTCGCCGCCAACGTAAAGGCGCTCAAGGCGGGCTACAATTACGGCGAGACTACCGAGGCGTTCGCAAGCTCGTATATCGTCGATCCCGCGCGCATCGCCAAGGGCTTCTACCGCAACATCACGGGCAACAGCGCGACGGCGCTCGGGTTCGTGGTCGCGGCATGCCGCGCGAAGCGCCCCCTGTTCCTGGGCTCGTATCCGATTACTCCCGCCAGCGATGTGCTTCACGATCTCGCCGGCTTCAAGAATTTTCCCGTCTATACCTTCCAGGCCGAGGACGAGATCGCGGGCGTGGCTTCGGCGATCGGCGCTGCGTTCGGCGGTGCGATCGCGATAACCACGACTTCCGGCCCCGGCATGAACCTCAAGGCCGAGGCGGTGGGCCTCGCGGTCAAGACCGAACTGCCGATAGTTATCACTGATATCCAGCGCGCCGGCCCCTCGACCGGGATGCCGACCAAGCCGGAGCAGGCGGACCTGCTGATGGCGATGTACGGGCGGCACGGCGAATCACCGATTCCGATTATTGCGGCGGCGACTCCGGCCGACTGTTTCGATTGCGCTTACGAAGCCGTGCGTATCGCGACCAAGTACATGACCCCGGTGATCCTGCTGACCGACGGCCAGCTCGCCAACGGCGCCGAGCCATGGCTGGTGCCCGACGCCGACAAGCTGCCCGAGATCAAAGTCGAGTTCCGCACCGATCCGGCCGGCTATATGCCTTACATCCGCGACCCCGAGACGATGGCGCGGCCGTGGGCGGTGCCCGGCACGCCCGGCCTGGAGCATCGGCTAGGCGGCCTTTCGACCGAGGACCAGACCGGCAATATCAGCTACTCGCCGGCCAACAACGAGCTGATGGTGCGGCAGCGGGCGCGCAAGATTGCGGGCATCGCGCGCGAGATTGCGCCGATCGAGATCTTCGGCGAGGGCAATGGCGGCGAGCTGGTGGTGCTCGGATGGGGTTCGACCTTCGGGCCGATTCGCGAGGCGGTCAAGCAATTGCGCGCCAAGGGCAAGAACGTCTCGCACATCCACCTGCGCTATCTGAATCCGCTGCCGAGCGACCTCGGCGACAAGCTAAAGACGTTCCGCAAGGTGATGGTCGCCGAGATGAACATGGGACAACTCCTCAAGATGGTGCGCGCGGACTACCTGGTGGACGCCGTCGGCTGCAACAAGATCCAGGGGCGTCCGTTCAAGGTCAGCGAGCTGACCAACCGTATCCTGCGCGCGCTGGAGGGCTGAAAACAAATGGCTACCGCTTTAACCCGCAAGGATTTCATCTCGGACCAGGAAGTGCGCTGGTGTCCGGGATGCGGCGATTACGCGATCCTCGCCCAGGTCCAGAAGATCATGCCGGAGCTGGGCGTGCCGCGCGAAAACACGGTCTTCATCTCGGGCATCGGCTGCTCGAGCCGGTTTCCGTACTACATGAACACCTACGGCTTCCATACGATTCACGGCCGCGCACCGGCGGTCGCGACCGGGCTTAAGGTCACGCGGCCCGAACTTGACGTATGGGTCGTAACGGGCGACGGCGACGGACTCTCAATCGGCGGCAACCATCTGATTCACGTGCTGCGCCGCAACGTCGACCTGAAGATCCTGCTCTTCAACAACCGAATCTATGGCCTCACCAAGGGCCAGTATTCGCCGACCTCGGAAGTAGGCAAGGTCACCAAGTCCACGCCCGTCGGTTCGGTCGATTTCCCGTTCAATCCGATCACGGTCGCGCTCGGCGCGCACGCGGCCTTCGTCGCGCGCACGGTCGACGTCGAGCAGAAGCATCTCGGCGAAGTACTCAAGCGCGGCCACGCCAATCGCGGCGCGTCATTTATCGAGATCCTCCAGAACTGCAATATCTTCAACGACGACGCCTTCAAGGAAGTGAGCGACAAGACGATTAAAGCCGACCACCAGCTCGTGCTCGAGCACGGCAAGCCGCTCATCTTCGGCAAGAACCGCGACCGCGGTATCCGGATGAACGGGATGCGTCCCGAGGTGGTTCAGCTCGGCAACGGCGTGAGCGAAAGCGACATCGTGGTGCACGACGAGACGAATCTTTCGCTCGCCTTCATGCTGGGAAACTTCGAGCCGCCGATGCCCACGCCGATCGGCGTCTTCTACTGCGCGCCGCGCCCGACCTACGACGCGGCGATGAACAAGCAGCTCGAAGAGGCGAAGGCCAGGATGGGCGCCGGCGATCCGCAAAAGCTGCTGCGCCAGGGCGATACCTGGACGGTCAACTAGGCCGCAATCCCCTCATCGACAGCAAAGGGGCCGAGGGCATAAACCTTCGGCCCTTTCTTTTTTCAGTGATCTCATGGACGCCGCTCCGATGTCGCGGCTGGCGCCTCGCTCAATGCGGAGTGGCTCGAATGCGACGGCCGTCGTTCCGATGCCGCCTTAGCTGCGGCGGGGCAGCTCGACGCGCGCCCATCCGGAAGCGCACAGATCTCCCTGTTGATTACGCTCTTCGAGCTCGCATTCGACCGCGCCGTTATCCGCCTTGGCCACCGTGCCGGAGCAGGTCAGCACGTCGCCCGGAATCGCGATTCCGCGATTCTGCCATCGAAACCTGAGGACGCGCGCACGTGGCCCGGCCCAGTCCGCCACCGCCTGGTAGAGAAAGCTGCCGTGCAGATGGGCCTGTACCAGCACGTCGGGATAGCCTTCGGTGGCCGCGTAAGGCTTATCGAAATGAATACGATGCGCGTTCCAGGTGACGGCGCTGAAGCGGAAGAGCTGGATGGTGGTCGGCCGTTTGACCAGCGGCGTCAGCGCCGCGCCGGTTTTTATGTCCTCGAAGTAAAGTTGATGGCCATGCATAGTCGGCTTCTCTCTGGTCAGCGCGCGATGAAGGTTTCGCGGCAGGTCACGAGCGGGCGCTCGCCGGCGTCGCGATAAATCTGGATTACCTTGATCAGCAGCAGATCGCCCGAGCGTCCCTGCTTGAGCTCGACGCCGTCGAGCCGCAATTCCATCGTGACCCGCATGCCGTCGGTCACCGGCGCATGGAACTCCAGGTTCTGGCCGCCGCCCATGATGCGCATTCCCTCAAGCGGCAGAAACGCGAATTCGTGGCTGGTGGTGCCGTCGGGGCGGAGCGAATCCTGCGGCGGACCCGTCTGCCAGTTGCGGACCGCGCTCAGAAAGAGCGGAGGCGCGACCGTCTCGGGATAGCCGGCGGCACGCGCGGCCTCGGCCTCGAAGAAGATCGGGTTTAGATTGTCGGCGGCGACGGCGAAGCGCTGGAAGGCCTCCTTGCGCATGATTCCGAGGTCGGTGCGTTCGCTTCGCCCGACGTAGGGTTTGAGTTCTTCGAACAGCGCGGGAATCGAGACGCTCATGAGCCGGTTCTCCGTTCAGCTTTGCGTGCAGATCTCCGTTCAGTCGCGCCAGACCGCAGCTTAGTCGCGTGACGATTGGCCGAGCATGTTGCGCGCGATCATCCAGCGATGGATCTCGGCGGTGCCGTGGCCGATTCGCCAGACGCGCACCTGGCGGAAGAAGCTCTGGATCGGCAGCTCGCGGGTGTAGCCGAGGCCGCCGAAAATCTGGATGCAGCGATCGGTGACGCGCTGCGCCATCTCGGTCGCGTAGAGCTTGGCGATGAACGCCTCGTTGCGGATTTTCTGCTTCGCGTCGGCCATCCAGCCCGCCCGATAGACCAGCAGCCGCGCCGCTTCCAGCTCGACCTCCGAGTCGGCGAGCATCCACTGGATCGCCTGGCGGCTCGCGATGGGCTTGCCCCAGGTGGTGCGCTGCTTGGCCCATTCGACTGCCATCTCGATCGAGCGTGCCGCGATTCCGAGCTGGAACGCACCGATCTTGAGCCGCCCGTGGGTGAGCTGATAGTCGGCGACCGCGAAGCCGCCGTCGGCCTCGCCCAGGCGGTTCGCGTCCGCCACGACGCAATCGGTGAACTGCAGCTCGTGGGGGTCCCAGTTGTCGCCCATGGTGGGAATCTCGCGCGCGACCTTAAAGCCCGGCGTGTCCATCTCGACCAGGAAGCAGGTGATGCCCCGCGAACCCAGCTTGGGGTTGCTCGTAGTGAACAGGATCACGAAGTCGGCGCCCTCGACGTAGGAGATAAACGTCTTGGTGCCGTTCACGATCCATCGGTCGCCGTCGCGCACGGCGGTGGTGCGGATTCGCGCGAAGTCCGAGCCCGCGTCGGGCTCGGTGAAGGCGTAGCAGCTATGCTTCTCGCCGTTGATGATCGGATAGAAGAAGCGTTTCTTTTGCTCGTCATTGCAGAGATAGAGCGCCGGCTCCGGGCTTCCGCCGAACTCGAACATCGCGGGATGCTTGAACAGCTCTTCGTTGATCATGCACATCGCGAGTTGGCCGACGTCGTTGCCGCCGTATTCGGCCGGCACTTCGAGCGCCCAGAAGCCGGCCTCGCGCCCCCGGCGTTCGAGGTTGTGACGGACCTTGATGTCGAGTTTGCCCTTGAGCAGGAATTCTTTCTCGAGCGGCATCAGCTCCTTTTCGCGGAACTGGCGCACGCTTTCGACCATCATGCGATGCTCTTCGGTGATTGCGAAATCCATAGACTCCTCCCGTCTGGTCAGGAATTATTGCGCGCGGCGAGAGCTCTTTGGCAAGCGGAATTGCCTTGAGCCAAAGCCGCAACTTCGCCATCCTGTAAGCCGCGCTTTGAAAACAGATAGCGCTGGGCGCTTTGAAAAGCGGATAGCAAGCGCGGTTCAAAAAAATGGGAGAAGCCAGATGACGGAAGCCAGATATGGCGACGTATCGGTCGCGGTGAAGGACTACGTAGGCACGGTCGAGATTCATCGGCCGCCGCACAATTATTTCGACGTCCAGCTCATCCGCGACCTGGCCAACGCGTTCGGCGCGCTGGACGAAGATGCGGCCTGCCGCGCCTCCGTGCTCTGCGCCGAGGGCAAGTCATTCTGTGCCGGCGCCAATTTCGCTAACCGGGCGGCGACCGGCGTCGAGGCCGGCACGGAGAAGCGCAATCCGCTCTATTCCGAGGCGGTGCGGCTCTTCGGCTCCAGGAAGCCGATCATCGGCGCGATCCAGGGACCGGCAATCGGCGGCGGCCTCGGACTCGCGCTGGTGCCGGATTTCCGCGTCGTTTGTCCCGAGGCGCGCTTTGCTGCCAACTTCGTCAAAATCGGCTTCCATCCGGGTTTCGGACTCACCTACACGTTGCCGCGTCTGATCGGCGTCCAGAAGGCGAATCTGCTGTTCCTCACGGGTCGGCGTATCAACGGCGAAGAAGCCTACGCGTGGGGACTCGCCGACGTTCTGGTCGAAGCAGACCGCCTACGCGAGACGGCGACGAAGCTCGCGGCCGAAATTGCCGAGAATGCACCGTTGGCCATCAATTCGACCCGCGCCACCGTGCGCCGGGGACTGGCCGAAGCCGTGCAGGCGCAGACCGACCTCGAGTTCATCGAGCAGGACTGGTTGATGCGCACCGAGGATCATCGCGAAGGCATCAAGGCGGTCGCCGAGCGGCGCCCCGGGCGTTTCGTCGGAAGATAGAATGCAACTGCGGCCGGTACTCGACGCGGAAAAGCGCGTTGGGTCCGGGCCGCTAGCGGCCGACCGTCGAAGTCTTGGCCGCGGCGACGTAGCGCTCGACGTCTTCCTCTAGCAGCAGCCGCTCCTTTTGAAGCACGGCCGCGGCGCGCGCGACCGCGTCAACGTAGTGCTCGTGGCTCGGGTATCGCTCTTCGAGAGAGGGTCGCGGGTCGCCCGTTTCACGACGCTCCTTCACTGTAGCCACGAATGGGATGAACGAGCCCACCACCATCAATGCGCCCTCCGCGCATCCGGCGCACCGGATGTTCCATCCCGTCCGCGTGCCCAGAG
>Ga0335085_10002426_pt1 | contig 34886 bp, 29 predicted proteins | sample Lox_Sample_45_FD_206712 | JGI IMG/M metagenome (GOLD analysis project Ga0335085, IMG submission 206712) | Soil microbial communities from Loxahatchee National Wildlife Refuge, Florida, United States - Lox_Sample_4.5 | ecosystem: Environmental > Terrestrial > Soil > Wetlands | place: USA... | reverse complement strand
CCGGCGCGTACCGGAGCCTGGCCCTGCGCTGTCACTACCGGTCCCGGCACGAGGCACTGATCGCGTTCTCCAACGCGGCGTTCTACGAGGGCCGCCTGGTCACGTTCCCCGGCCGGAACAGCGATGGGCCCAACGCCGGCCTGGAGCTGTTCTGGGACGAGGGCACCTACCGGCGGGGAACCTCCCGGGACAACCCGGACGAGGCCGCGCGGGTGGCCGAGCGCGTGGTCCATCACTACGACACGCGGCCCGACCTGAGCCTGGGCGTCGTGGCCTTCAGCCAGGCGCAGGCGGGCGCGATCGAGGCCGCCGTCAGCCGGGCCCGCCAGCGCCGTCCCGACCTGGACCGGTTCTTCACCACCGAGGACCGGCTGCGCGGGTTCTTCGTCAAGACCCCCGAGACCGTCCAGGGCGACGAACGGGACGTGCTGATCCTGTCCATCGGCTACGGGCCGGACGAGAACCGGCAGCTCACGATGAACTTCGGCCCGCTCAGCCGACCGGGAGGGTGGCGCAGGCTCAACGTCGCGATCACCCGCGCCCGCTACCGCACCGAGATCGTCAGCAGCATCCGTGCCGGTGACATCCCCGAGTCCGTCACCGGCGAAGGGCTGCGGCACCTGCGCCGCTACCTCGACTACGCGACCCGTGGCCTGCCCGCGCTCGCGCCCAGCACCCGCGGTGACGCCGGATCACCGTTCGAGGAGTCGGTCATCGACGTCATCCGTTCCTGGGGATACGCGCTCACTCCCCGGGTCGGCACCGCCGGGTACCGCATCGACATCGGCATCCACTACCCGAGCCATCCCGGCGTGTACGCCCTGGGCGTCGAATGCGACGGCCACCAGTACCACTCCGCCAGGGCCGCCCGCGACCGCGACCGGCTCCGCGGGCAAGTGCTCCGTGACCTGGGCTGGAACCTGCACCGCATCTGGGGCACCGCCTGGTACCGCGACCGCAAGGGCGAGGAACGCAGGCTCCAGGCGGCGATCGAGCACGCGATGGCGGCGCCCGTCCACGGCCTGCTCGGCGGCGCCAGCCTGCCCGCCGGCCCGGCCCGGCCCGTCATCCAGACCGAGGCGGCCTCCTTCGAGGACGTGCCCGGCTGGGCCACCCCGTACGTGACGGCGGCCGTGCCCGCCCTGCCGCACTGGGCCGACCCGGGCGACCCGGGCAGCCAGTACCCCATGAAGGACGGGATCCGCGCGGTCGTGGCCACCGAAGCCCCCGTCCACCTCGGCGTCGTGTATGAGCGCCTCCGCACCGCCTGGCATATCGGGCGGATCGGGACCCGAATCCGCGACAACATCGATGCCGCGGTCAGGCTCGCGGACGTGATCCGGGAAGGTGAATTCCTCACCCTCGCCGACGCGCCGCGCCCGGCGGTGCGGACCCCAGTCCCGGCCTGCGAGCGCACCATCGACCAGGTCCATGACGATGAGCTCGCGCTGGCGCTGGTCTGCTTCGTCCGCGACGCCGGCGGCATCAGCCGCAGCGAGCTCACCGCCAGGATCGCCCGTCTCTACGGCTGGGCTGGGCGCGGGCCGGACATCACCAGCCGGATGGGCGAGCTCATCGCCCGGCTCCGCCGCAACGGCGTCCTGGCCGGGGACGAGCAGGCCGTCACGGCGCCCGCCCGGGACCAGGGAGCGGCCGGGACCGGCCCGGCCGTGGCCGCCCAGGCCACCGGCTGGGATGCTGGCCCCCCTGACCGGGCCGGGCCCTGACACACTGCTTGCCGCGCCGCGCTCGACGCCGGCGGGCGGCTGGCCGACGATTCCGTTGCCCGCTCGTTCTGGGCCCTCGCCGACGCCGGGGGCAACGAGGTCTGCGTCTGCACCTGGACCGGCCGCGACGGCCCGGAGCAGTAGCCCCGCGGTGGGCCACGCCGCCCCCGGGCCGGCCGCGGGCGCCTATCCGGTACTCCACCCCGGTGCGGTGCCCGCCCGGCCAGCCGCCGTGCACCGCGTCACGGCCCCCGGCTGACCCCGGCCCGCCGCCGTTCCCGGCCACCGGGAGTGCAGCAGGCCCTCGCGGATCTTGGCCTCGCCGGGGTTGATCCCGCCGCCTTGACCCGGACCAGGACCCGGCCCGGCCCCAGCACCGGCCGGGGGAACCTCCACCACCTTCAGGACGTCGACCCCGCCATACTTCCCGAACCGCACCGCCTTCGGCATCGCCGCTCCGTTCGCCCGGCTTCCCCAGGCGTCGGGCGTAACCGCCGTATGCCGCCAGCTATGCCCGCGCGCGGGCGCGGGCCGCCCGGCGGCGCCTGCGGGGCGGACCGTCCGCGGGCGGGGCCGCCGGGACCAGCGGCAGCCGGGAGGGCGGCTTGATCTCGGCCAGCCGGAGATAGGTCACCAGCCGCTGCCCACCCCGGGTGGCCAGGCTGGCCAGCACCTCCTGCAGCTCGGCGACGTCGCGGGCGACGACGGTGAGCAGGTAGTCCGTCTCGCCCGCGACGTTGTCGGCCGCGATGATCTGCGGCAGCGCCCGGATCTCGTCGTCGAAGATGCGGCTCGAGCGCGGGTCATGACGGCTGAGGCTGGCGGTCACGTACACCTGCAGGGGAAACCCGGCCGCGGCCGGGTCGAGCTGGGCGCTGATGATGCGGATGACGCCCGACTCCTTCAGCCAGCGGACCCGGTGCAGCGTCGCCGCGGGCGACAGGCCGACCAGGCGCGCGAGCTCGACGTTCGTGCAGTCGGCATCCTCCTGCAGCGCGGTGAGCAGCTTGACATCAATTTCGTCAAGATCAACAGCCATGTTACAAAATATTATCTCGCCTTAGCAGCTAACTGACAAATTCTGTGCAAGCGGGCGGCGACGATGGTGACATGAACACCGACCGCCGCCGCGCCGTCGCCGCGCTCACCGCCGCCGGGCTGCTGTGGGGCACGACCGTGCCGCTGTCTAAGCTGGCCCTGGGCTGGCTGGCGCCCGGCTGGCTTACCTTCGTGCGTTTCGGCCTCGCCGCTGCCATCCTGCTCGCCGCGGCGTCCCGCGCCCGCGTGCGGGCCGCCTGCACGCCGTCCGTGCTGGCTTCGGGCGCGATCGGGTATGGCGGGTCGGTCGTGGTGCAGAACACCGGCATCACCCGCACCAGCGTCAGCCACGCGGCGCTGCTGATCGGCGCCACGCCGGTGCTGGTCGCGATCATCGCCGCGCTCTGGCACCGGGCGGTGGCCCGCCCGGTGGCCTGGGCGGGCTTCGCGGTGTCGCTGGCCGGCGTCGGCCTGGTCGCCGACGGGGGCGGGGGCAGCGCGACGGCCGCCGGTGACGGCCTGGTGCTGGCGTCGCTGCTGCTGTCGGCCACGTTCACGGTGGCGCAGGCGCGGCTGCTGCGCGGCCGCGACCCGGTCGCGGTGACCGCGGTGCAGTTCCTGGGGGCCGCGCTGGCCGTGCTGCCGTTCTCGGTCGTTGCGGAAGGCGCACCTGCCCTGCCCGCCCGCCTGGGAGCGGTGCTGGCCGTCGCCGGCCTGGCGGCCGGCGGGACGCTGCTGCCCTTCACGCTGTTCGCCTACGCACAGGGCCGGGTGTCCGCCGAGGTGGCCGGGGCCTTCCTCAACCTGGAGCCGCTCGTCGGCGCCGTGGCGGGCGTCGTCGTCTTCGGCGACCCGGCCGGCCTGGTGCAGCTGGCCGGCGGCGCGGCCATCCTGGCGGGCATCGCCTTGAGCAGCCTCCCGCTGCTGGCCATCGGCCGGCGCGGCCCGGCCCAGGGAGAAAGGCGGCCGGGCGCCCGCCGGCCGCAGCCGCGCCGGAGCCCGCTGCCCCGGCGGCCGCAGGCCCGGAAGCCGCAGCCCCGCAGCCCGCTGCCCCGGAGGCCGTCGTCCCGGAGGCCGTCGTCCCGCAGTCCGCTGCCCCGGAGGCCGTCGTCGTCGAGCTCGCGGCCCAGGATCCCGCGGTGCCGGATCCTGCGGTCGCGGAGCCCGCAGTCCTGGATCCTGCGGTGCCGGATCCCGCTGCCCGGCAATGCCCGGCACGGGAGGCCGCCACGACGCCGGTCTGGGCACGGCAAGCCGCCCCTCCCGCCGGGCCGGCGCGCCGCCGCGCAACCGCTTAGCCTGCTGGCGGTGCCGAGCCGCCGCCCGGGCCGCGCAGCCCGCTGATAGCGTGGCAGTTCGCGACATGGGGGTGCCCGGGTGACCGCTGGGAGTTCGACGACGGGCGGACGGACGTCCCCGGAGGGCTGGCGGGGCCGCCGGAGCGCGTGGTGGTGATCCGGGCCCGGGACGTCACCGTCCGGTGGGCCAGGCCGACCCTAACCTGGCGCCGCCGCCGGGCAGGGCCCGCCCTAACCTGGTGCCCGCCGCCGGCGGGGCCGGCCCAAACCTGGCGGTCGCGGCCCGCCTGCGGGAAGATTGTGTTTTCTGTGTCACCCCTGGGGCGTGGGCGCTCTGTGAGGAGGCAACTGGCATGGCGAGCGAAGGCGACGCACGGCCGCCCGCGGTCGTGGGCGTGGACGGTTCGGAAGGGTCGGTGGCGGCGCTGCGCTGGGCCGTCCGGTACGGCGCCGCCACCGGCACGCCGGTCCGGGCGGTGCTGGCCTGGCATTACCCCACGGCGGCCGCACTGCCGCCGGTGGGCCACGCCCCGGAGGCCGTGAACAAGGAGGTCGAGGACCACGAGGCGGCCATCCTCCGGGAGGCGATCGCCAAGGTCGCCGCGGACGCGCCCGGCGCTGATATCCACGGCGAGGTCCGCTACGGGCACCCGGTTGAGGTGCTGATCGAGGAGTCCGGCCACGCCGACGTGCTGGTGGTGGGCAGGCGGGGGCACGAGGGGTTCCTGGCCAAGCACCTCGGCTCGGTGAGCCTGCACTGCGTGAACGCCGCGCAGTGCCCGGTCGTCGTGGTCCACACCCACGCCGAGAGCTGACCGGGCGGTCACCCTGGCGCGGCCGCCACGACCGCGCTGGCCATCGCGGTGAGCGAGTTCGGGACCTCGCGCGCCAGCTGGCGCTTGCGGATCGGGCCGCCGAAGTACCTGCGGTCGGCCGTCTTGAGGTAGACGTCCCACGTCACCGTGACCTCGGCGCCGCCGCCTGCGCCGGTGACCTCCCAGGCCCATTTGGTGTAGGAGGGGTTGCCGTCGCCGTTGCGCGTCTCGTAGGCGAAGCGGAGGCGGTGGCGGTCGAGCTCCTCGACCCGTGAGATGCTCGTCCAGCTCGGCGTGCGGGGCGGGTGCATCTTGATCGTCCACTCGACGCCTTCGGCCAGCTCGGGTGGCCGCACGAGCACCCTCTCGATCGCGATGTTCCATTCGGGCAGCCGGTCGACGTCGGTGATGAGGTCGAAGACCGCCTGCGGTGTGGCGTCAACCTGCAGCCAGGCGCTCCCGTGAATCTCGTCCATGGTGGTTCCTTCCCGGTGACAGACGGATGGGGCTCAGGCCTTACGGCCGGTCACGAAGCCGAACGGGACCGGCCACGTCCTGGCCAGCGGGTGCACGTCCTGGCAGCTTTCGGGTGGCGGTGGCAAGGACAGGTCCTGGCGGACGAGCTGTGCGTCCCGGCGGGTGGCGCCGGTGGGCGCCGTCACGCTGCCGACGATGAGCGGGCTCACGAACGACGGCGCCTTGGCCATGGTGAGGTGCTCGACGTGGGTGACGGCGAATCCCGCCTCCTCGATGGAGGTGAGCGTCGGCCGGTTGCAGTCGCAGCGCATGACGGCCTGGCACATCCAGTTCATGCGGTCCTGGTGGCGGGCGAGCCGGGGGTCGCCGGAGCGGACGTGCTCGATGAACAGCAGCTGCCCGCCGGGCCGCAGCACCCGGCGGAGCTGGCGCAGCGCCCGCGGCTGGTCGCTGACCCCGCACAGCACCATGGTGGACACGGCGACGTCGAAGGTGCCGTCCTCGAACGGGAGGTCCTCGGCGGGCGCGCGCAGGATCGTGGCCCGGGGCGCCTGCTCACGGGCGCGCCGCTCGAGGCGCCGCACCATGGCCGGCTCCGGCTCGGTGATCGTCAGCGACCCGGTCTCAGGCCGGTAGAAGGGCAGGTTGGCCCCGGTCCCGCCGCCGATCTCGAGCACATCGCCGCCGGCCCCGGCCAGCAGGCTCTCCCGGAGGGCCCGCAGGGTGGCCTTTTCGACCTTGGCCATCTGCCGGTCGTAGGTGAGGGCGAACAGCTTGCTCCGCAGGCTCATGGCTGCCTCGTTTCGTCATTCTTCGATCCCTAGATCGGAAGGTAACGAGGCAGCTCGCCAGGCCGCATGGGGCAGTTGCCCCATCTTTAATCACCGTAAGACGGTGATGGGGTACTCGTCGGAGAGCAGGCCGTGCTGCATGGCGAACAGGCTGGCGGTCGCGCGGCTGGAGGCGCCGATCTTCACGTAGATGTGCTCGATGTGGTTGCGGGCGGTCTTCGGTGAGATCACCAGTCGTGAGGCGATCTCCTTGCTCGACATGCCCCGGGCCAGCAGCCGGAGCACGTCCACCTCGCGGGCGGTGAGCCCGGCCGGCCCTTCCCGGCGGCGGGCGGTGCGGTGTCCCGCGGCGGCCAGCACGGCCTCGACCGCGTCCCGGTCCAGCCGCCCGGCCTTGACCCCGGCGCGCAGCTCCGCCGCGGCTTCCCCCGCCGACAGCGCCGGCCGGTGCGGGCGCGGCTCGGTCATCGCCTGATAGGCGTCGGCGGCGCCGAGGATACGGGCCGGCTGGATGATCGCCGCGCCCGACAGGCCGCGGGGGTAGCCGGAGCCGTCGAGTCGTTCGCGGTACTGCACGGCGACGGCGCCCAGCGGCGCCAGCGACGGCGACTGGTGCAGCATCCGCTCGGTCAGGTAGGGCTGCATGCGCACGCGCTCCCATTCACCCCCGCCGAGCGGCCCGCGCTTGTCCCAGATCGAGTTCGACACGCCCAGCCGCCCCAGCCCGTGGACCAGCCCGGCCCGCCGCAGCGTCGTCAGCTCCCCGGCCGCCAGCCCCAGCTGCGCCCCGGCGGCGGCGGCGAGGCCGGCCACGGCGCGGGCGTGGCCGAGCGTGTAGGGCGACTTGAGGTCGACGAAGTCGGCGACCGCGGTCAGCGCGGCGTCGAACTGCTCCCCCGCCAGCTGGACGCCGAGCGCGGGCTCGGCCGCGATCACCGCATCCCAGGTTTGCGCCGACTCCAGGCCGGCCAGGATCGCCCCCGGGTCCGCGCACAGCAAGGCCGATAGCGCGGGATCGAACTGCGCGCCGGCACGCGTGCGCGCCAGCACCGCCGCCGCCTCCGTCCCGCCGATGCGGTGGGCCACCTCGGTGTACTCGGCCAGCAGCGCGAGCCGGGCGGCGATCGGCACCGCGTCGCCCTTGAGCTTCCCCGGCCACCCATGGCCGTCCCACTGCTCATACGACGCGCCGACCGCCTGCTGCACGGCATCCGGCAGGCCGAGCTGCTCGGCCAGCAACCGGGCGATCGCCGAGTGCCGGGCGATCATCCCGGCGAGGTCGCGATGCCCGGCGAGCGCGAACTCCAGGCCCACCCGGAAGCGGTGCAGCGGCGGGTTGCCCGAGCCGATCATGCGGACGGTCGTGGCTGCGTAGGCGAGGCTGTGCAGGTCATGATCGTACTTGGCACCCTTGAGCGCGATGTCGTCGCCGAACCATTTGGCCTGCTCGTGGGCGTCGGAATGGCAGCCGACGTTCACCAGCAGCGCCGTGTAGTAGACGACGACGCGCTCGCCGTCGCCGAGGCCGACGCGCTCCGCCAGCCGCAGCGCGATCAGGCACTGCCGGAGGACGTGCTCCATCGGCTGCCCGAAGCCGAGATCGACGCCCAGCGACAGCGCCGCGACCAGCTCGGCCAGGCGCACCTGGGCGCCGCCGCCCGACCCCCCACCCATCACCACCTGATGATACCCGTGGTGTGGCCGTTGACCAGGTGCTTTCGCCGCAGGCCCGCCCGTCAGGGCGCGCCTCACCGGCCCTGGCCCTGCCCTCCGTCAAGTCACCCGCTCCCCTGCGCTGAACCGGTTGCGCGGCGACGGCGTTATGCGTGGTAGGCGGCAGGCCTGGATACGGGGGAGTGAAGTCGTGCCGTTTCTGGAACGGGAAGCGCAGCTGGCCGCCCTGGGGGAGTACGCAGCCGAGGCCCGGCAGGGGAACGGCCGGCTGGTGCTCATCGCCGGGGAGGCGGGCGTCGGCAAGTCGGCACTGGTCGAGCACGTGCAGCGCGGCCTGCCGGAGGCCACCTGGGGCTGGGGGGCTTGCGACGGCCTGTTCACCCCGCGGCCGCTCGGGCCCCTGTTCGACATCGCCAGCAAGCTCGGCGGCGAGCTGATGGAGCTGTGCGCGGCCGACGCTCCCCGCGAGGAATTGTTCAGCGCCCTGCTGCGGCAGGTCAGCGTGGCGGATGAGCTGCACGTGCTGGTGGTGGAGGACATCCACTGGGCCGACGAGGCCACCATCGACCTGCTGCGTTTCCTCGGCCGGCGCATCCGGGAGGCCCCGGTCCTGCTCCTGGCCACCTACCGGGACGAGGGCCCGACGGCAACCGGCCCGCTCCGCTTCGCCCTGGGCGACCTCGCCACCCAACGGCCCGTCCGGCGCATCAGCCTCCCGCCGCTCTCGGCGGGCGCGGTGGCGCTGCTGGCCAGCGGCAGCGGCCTCGATCCGGGCGCGCTCTACCGGCTGACGGGCGGCAACCCGTTCTATGTCAGCCAGGCTGTGGCGGCCGGGATGAACGAGGTGCCGGCGTCCGCCCGGGATGCGGTCCTGGCCCGGGCCGCCCGGCTGGGCAGCGACTCGCGTGCGGCGCTGGACGCGGCCGCCCTCATCGGCGCCCGGGTCGAGCTTGCGCTGCTGGAGCTGATCACCGGCTGCCCGCCGTCGGCCGTCGATGAGCTCCTGGCGTCCGGGCTGATCGCCGGGGACGGCATGATGCTGCAGTTCCGTCACGAGATCGCGCGGCTTGCGGTGGAAGGAGCGGTCGCCGGCCACCGGCGCAGCGCCATCCATGCGCGGGCCCTGTCGTCGCTGCAGGCTCTCGGCTGCGACGACGACGCCCGGATGGCGTTTCACGCGGAGGCGGCCGGTGATGGCCCGGCGGCGCTGCGCCACGCGTCCGCGGCCGCGCGCCGGGCCGCCGCGCTGGCCTCCCACCGCGAGGCGGCCGCCCAGTTCGGACGGGCACTGCGCTTTGCCCAGGGAGCCGATCCCGCCACCGTGGCCGGCCTGTATGACGGCTACGCCTACGAGGCATCGCTGCTGGACCACTGGCAGGAGGCGGCCGACGCCCGCGAGCGGGCGCTGGCCCGGTGGCGCGGCGTCGGTGACCGGCGGCACGAGGGCGATACGCTCCGCTGGCTTGCCTATTCGCTGTGCTCACTGAGCCGGGGCGGTGAGGGAATCGCCGCCGCCCGGGCCGCGATAGCGCTGCTCGAGCCGCTTGGCCCAACCGTGGAGCTGGCCTGGGCGTACGCCTGCCTGGCGACGATGTGGATGGTGCGCCGCGCCAACGCCGATGCGATCGGGCTGGCCCGCCGGGCACAGGCGGTCGCCGGGCCGCTGGGCCTGACCGAGGTGCTCAGCGACGCGCTCAACACCGAGGCGTGTGCCGTCCATGCGACCGGCGCGGAGTGGGCGGGCACGCTGCGCCGGGCCCTGGACACCGCGCTGGCCGGCCAGCACGAGACCGAGGTGGCCCGGGCCTACGTGAACCTGCACTCCTGTTACGTCGCTGACCGGGATTGGGCCGCCGCTGAACGGTACTTCACCGAGGGGGCCGCCTACTGCGACGACCATGACATCACCACCTACTCCATCTTCTTGCGCAGCGAGCACACCATGGCACTGGAGCGGACGGGCCGCTGGGACGAGGCCGTGGCCATCTGTCACGAGCTGCTGCGCAAGGGCGGCCCGTCCCCGAACATCCGGCTCTGCCCGCTGAACCGGCTCGGCACGATCCGGGCCCGCCGGGCTGAGCCCGGGGTCTGGGAATGCCTCGACGAGGCCATCGGGTACGCCGACGGCTCCGGTGAGGCGCAGTCGATCGTTCCGGTGCGGCTGACCCGCGCCGAGGCGTTCTGGCTGGACGGCAGGCTGGCTGACGCCCGCCGCGAGGCCGAGCTGGCCGACGACGCGGCCGGCGGCTGCGACGGCTGGGACCGCGGGGCGGTCGCGGTCTGGCTGCAGCGCACCGGCTCGGCCCGGCCGCCCCGCGGCGGCCTCGCCGCGCCTCACCGGCGGCAGCTCGACGGTGACTGGGCCGGCGCGGCCCGCCTCTGGACCGATCTGGGCTGCCCCTACGAGGCCGGGCTGGCCCTGCTCGGGTCGCCCGATGAAGCCTCGCTGCGCGAAGCACTGTGGATCTTCACCGACCTCGGCGCGGCGGCTGCGGTCCGGCTCACCCGGCAGCGGATGCGCCGGCTCAACATCCGGTCGATCCCGGCCGGTCCCCGCACGGCGACGCGGGCGCACCCCCTCGGGCTGACCCGGCGCGAGCGTGAGGTCCTCGAGCTGATCTGCGCCCAGCACACCAACGCGGAGATCGCCGCGAAGCTGTTCATCTCGGTCAAGACCGTCGGCCATCACGTGTCGGCGGTGCTGGCCAAGCTGGGGGTGCCGACCCGGGGCGCGGCCGCGGCCCGGGCCGCCGAGCTCGGCCTGGTCGCGACGGCCGGCTAAGACGAAGCCGGCCCTGAGCCCGGCTCAGCTGGGGGGACGAGCTCATCGAGGACGTCCGCGAGACCGGCCAGATCGGGCAGCTCGCGCGTCGGCGCCGGTTCGGCCCGCTCGCCGAGGCGGTTGATCCAGATCGAGCGGATGCCGAGGTCGTGGGCGGGCACGATGTCATGGAAATGGCTCTGGGCGACGTGAACGTGGCGGGACCGGTCGGCGCCGGTCGACTCGTAGAACGCGCGCCAGTGCCCATGGGCGGGCTTGTACGAGCCGATCTCGGACGCCACGATCGCCCGTTCGAACGGTACCCCGATGGCCTGCAGCGAGGCCTCGATCAGGTCGCGGTCGCTGTTCGAGAGCGCGACCAGCGCCCAGCCCCGCTCGCGGGCCTCGGCCAGCGCGCCCGGCACCTCGGCGAACACCGGCCAGCCGGGCAGCGAGCGGCCCAGAGCGCCGTGCTCATCCGGGGGTAGGGCCACCCCGGTCTCCGACGCGAGCTCCGCGAGCACGGCCGCCATCACATCCCGGTAGCTCCACGCGGGGTGCTCGTTCTGGACGCGCGGCTCGATCACGTGATAGCACGCGAGCATCCGCTCGCGCACCGATGAGCCGAACAGCCGGCCAAGCTCGGCCCCAATGCCTGCGTTCCAATCGACCAGCGTCCCGTAACAATCGAACGTCGCCCACCGCGCCGCCACCGGCTGAGCGTACGCACCGCGCCCGCGGCAGCACAAGCACACTGGCCCCGGGTCCGGGCCAGCGGCGGGTGCCGGGCCGGCGCTATGGACCGTGGATAGGCTCGGCTGCGTGCCCCGGCGCCGGCCGCGGCCGCCGAAGCTGGAGGTCCAGCCATGCCCGATCAGGCGCCAGACAACCAGGCCCGCGAGTTCGCAGCGGCGTTCCGCAGCTTTCTGGACTGGGTCCATTCGGCTGCCGGGCAAGACAATGAGGTTTCGGCGCTGGCGCGCGATTTCCTGGGACCTGAGGGCCTGCACCATTCCGTGGTGACGCGTGAGCTGCCCCCGTTCGAGCACGTCAACCTGCAGACCGCCGTCGACGCCTGGTCAGCGGGCGCAGGACGGACGGTGGAGGTTCGCGGGATCGCCTTGCCGCCGCACTACGGTGGCATGTCGCTGCAGCAGCTGGTCGCGGGCGAGGCGTTGCCACCGCTGCGGCTGACGGCGCCTGCGCTGGTCGACCTGCCGAACGGGCCAGGGTCGACGCTGGGGTGCCTGCGCCTGGCCCTGCTGCTGGTCAACGACGGCAGCGGCCGCTATATCGTGATGATCAAGGGCCCGAGCGAGCATGAGCCGGGCCTGGAGATCGAGGTCGCCGGCCTGCCGGTCGGCCTGGCCCAGCGCCTGCTCGCCGAGCTGGACCAGCTGCGCGCCGACCTCAACGTCTACCGCGGCCACCTGCTCGACGTGTCGCTGGACCAGATGGGCCGGGCCGTCCTCACCTTCACCGGCCCGCCCGGCGTCACCAGGGACGACGTCGTGCTGCCCACTACCGTGCTCGCGCGCGTCGAGCGGCATGCCCTCGGCGTAGCCGGTCACCGGGAGGCGCTGCTGGCCGCCGGGCAGCACCTCAAGCGGGGCCTGCTTCTCTACGGCCCGCCCGGCACCGGCAAGACGCACACCACGCGTTACCTGCTGGGCCAGATGACCGGCTACACGCGCCTGGTCCTTACCGGGCGTTCCCTGGTGGCCGTGGGCGCGATCACCGATCTGGCTCGCGCCCTGCTGCCCGCCGTCGTGGTGCTCGAGGACGTCGACCTGGTCGCCGAGGAACGCTCGCTCGGCCCGGCGTCGAGCCCGGTCCTGTTCGACCTGCTCGACGCCATGGACGGGGCAGCGCCCGATGCCGACCTGCTGTTTCTGCTGACCACCAACCGCGCCGACCTGCTGGAGCCCGCCCTGGCCGCGCGGCCCGGGCGGGTCGACGTGGCGGTCGAGATCGCGCTGCCGGATGCCCCGGCCCGGGAACGCCTGCTGACGCTCTACGGCCAGAACGTGCCCCTGGCGCTGACCGAGGAGGACGTGAACCTCGCCGTCGAGCGCACCGACGGCACCACCGCCTCCTTCCTCAAGGAACTGATCCGCCGCAGCGTGCTGGAATCGCTGCACCACGACCCAGCGCTCACCGCGGTCACCGGAGCGCACCTGGCCCGGGCACTCGACGACCTGCTTGACACGGCACAGGCGGTGACCCGCACCCTGCTTGGGGTGGGCGTCGACCCGGCCGACCTGCCGGCCGGCGGCGCGCTGCCGCCGGGCCCGGGCCGGGCCTGGATGGCCTACGGCCGCCGGGGAATGCCGCGGCGCTTCGTCCAGTACGGCGGCTGAGCCGGGAATGGCCCGACGGCCGGGTGGGTACTACTGGCCGACGCGCCCGTCGATGCGCTCGCGGAGCAGGTCGGCGTGGCCGTTGTGGCGGGCATACTCCTCGATCATGTGCACGAGCAGCTCGCGCAGCGAGATCGGCTCACCCTCGGAGTCGCGGCCGGCGAAACCGAGATCGTGGTCGCGCGCGAACTGCTCGGCGAACGCGATCTCCTCGCGCCACGCCGTCCACGCCTCCTCGACCACCGCCGGGTCAGCGGCCGCCCCGTTGAAGTCAGCGTCGGGATCGGCCTCGGTCTGGTAGCGCTTCGGCACGTCGAGCCCGGCGAACCGGCGGCGGAACCAGCCGCGTTCCACCTCGGCCATGTGCCGGACCAGGCCGAGCAGTGACATCGTGGACGGTTCCACGGCCCGGCGGGCGAGCTGCTCGGCGTCGAGCCCGTCGCACTTCAGCGGCAGCGTCAGCCGCTGGCCGCGCAGAAACTCATTCAGCGTCGTCCGCTCGTCTCCCAGCCGCGGGCCGCCTTCGCGCGGGTCGGAGGCAGGATCGAGAAACAGGTCCGCCCGGTGTTGAGGTGTCGTCACGCCCACCGAGACTACTGGACGGCCCGTCCGCCCAGCGGGGCCCTGATGGCGGAATCAGCGATGCGCCGCCTGGTGCTACCGCAGGGCCGTGCCGACGGTGAGGGCGATGACGACTCCGGCTGCGCCCGCGCCCAGGAGGGTGAGGACGACGCCGCGGCGCAGCAGCAGGAGCAGGATCAGCGCGGCGGCGAGGACGGCGTATTGCCAGGGGTGGCTGAGGGCGCGGGTGAGGGGAATGGCGGAGCCGTAGATGGCGCCGATGGCGGCGGGCCCGGCGCCATCGAGGAAGGCCCGGGCGCGCTGGTCGCCGCGGATCTGATCGAACCGGTGGGCGCCGAGCAGGATGAACGCGAAGGAGGGGCTGAAGGCTACGGCCGAGGCGAGGATGCCGCCGATCAGGCCGGCCGCGGCATAGCCGACGACGGCGACGGTCTGGACGACCGGGCCGGGGGTGACCTGGCCCAGGGCGACGGCGTTGAGGAACTGGGCGCCGGTCATCCAGTGGTAATGGCTGACCGCGTCGGATTGCATGAGGGGGATGATGACGAACCCGCCGCCGTAGGACAGGGCGCCGACCTTGAACGCCACCCAGGCCACCGACAGCAGCACCCCGCCGCCGATGGCACCGGCCGCCAGCACCGGGGCGGCCACGAGACCCGGCGGCTGGGCGCGGTCGCGGCGCTGGGCGGTGAGCTGCACCGTGAGTTCGATCAGCCCGCAGCCCAGCAGCACCAGCACCAGCCAGGGACCGAGGGTGGCGGCCGAGGCGGCCCCGGCGAGCAGGTAGCACAGCCAGCGCACCGTCTGCCTGCGGCGCTGCCAGCTCGCCCCGGTCAGGCCGGCGCCCGCGTGGATGGCCACCGCGGGGACCGCAGCGCCGGCGCCCGCCCCGGCACCGAGGACCCATAGCGGCGGGGAGGTGCTGAGGAACAGGGCCGCCAGCGCCAGAATGACGATCAGTCCGGGGACGATGAATGCAGTACCGCCGACCAGCGCGCCGGCCCGGCCACGCAGCCGCCAGGCGCAGAAGATGGCGAGCTGGGTGGAGGCCGGGCCGGGCAGCAGGTTGCAGGCCGCGATGGCGTCCTCGAATTCCTGCGCGTCCAGCCATTTGCGGCGTTCCACGCACAGGTCGCGCAGCAGCCTGATGTGAGCCGGTGGTCCGCCGAACCCGATGCAGCCGATGCGGCCCCACTCACGCACGATCGTGGCCAGCGACACGTGCCCCGTGGCGGGGCGGGACGCTGCGGCGCCGGGCGCTGAAGGTTCGTCATCTTCCGGGGCGGCCGGGGTCACGGGCGGGCCGGCCAAGCGGACGCGGGCTCGAACAGCTCAACGACGTTCCCGGCTGGGTCTTGCACCGGCGCCGCGCCGATCGCGGCGAGCAGGAACCCGATGCGCGTTTCCAGCTCGGCGGCCATGCGCTCGAAGGCCGGATAGGTATCCTCATCTGTCCCGCCCGGGGCGGCCGGGTCGGGAATGCTCCAGTGCACCTGCTCGGCGGGGCCGGGGAACTCCGGGCATACCTCCCGAACCCGGTCACACAACGTGATCACGTAGTCGAACCGCTGCCGCCCGTAGACGCTCAGGTGCCGCGGCGCCCGGCCCGCCAGCTCGATGCCGTAGTTGCGCAGCACGCGGGCCGCGTTGGGATGGAGCGGCTTCGGGTGGCTGCCCGCGCTGGCCACCTCGACCCGATCTGCCCGCTGCCGCAGCAGCGCCTCCGCGACCGGTGAGCGGGCGCTGTTGCCCGTGCACAGGAACAGCACCCGGCAGCGGCGCACCGGCACGGCGGCCGGGACGGGCGCCAGCCGCAGGCCCGGGTGCAATGCCAGGCCCGCCGCGGCCAGGGCATCGGCGCAGTTCGCCAGGTCCAGGTGATAGTAGGCATCCCGCGCATCGAACGTGCTGCGCCGCGCGGCCACCAGCTGGCCAGCCCGGAGCCTGCCCAGGTGATAGGAGACCAGGTTCTGCGGCCGGCCCACCAGGCTCACCAGCTCCCGCACCCGCCGGTCACTGCGCGCCAGCTCACCCAGCAGCCGCCAGCGCAGCGGGTGCCCGGCCAGCAGCACGAACGAAGGCGGGGCAGACACGCGCGATGCCGCCACCAGCCCAATATATATCAATTTCGTTTGATGCAATTACCTGGGCATAGCCCACGGCGGGCTTGCCGCCCGGCCCGCCCGGCCGGGCTTCCTATTCCGGTTAAGACGGTCTGTGCGGGTAGGGAGCTGAGGAGCCCGGTGCCCGCGCATGAGCAGACAGCCCAGAAGAAGGGACGCCGAATATGTGGGTTTTCCTGTCCGCCAGGCTGCGGAGATGGCTGCTGATGGCCATCGCGCTGCCGCTGGCGCGGTTCCTGGTCCATCGCCTCGCCGTCACCGCTGACCGTCGTGACGCCCGTTCGGCGAGGCTGCTCCACCGGGCCGACTCGGCCGTGACCGCGGTGTCCCGGCGAACCGCCCGCCGGGCCAGACGCTGAGGCCCGGGTTCCTGTCTGGCTAAGACACCGGCAGGCGCACGCCGGGCCGGGATCATCTGCGCACGGCCAGGAACCGCGCGAGGTGCTCGATCACCTCACGAGCGTCGTCCTCGATACCGCAGATGAACGTGGACCTGCGCCGCCGCAGCACGGGCAGCCCCAGCGCGTACAGTCCCGGGCAGTCGACCACACCGCCGTCGTGGCGCAGCTGGCCCTTCGCGTCGACCACGGGCACGTCGAGCCACCCGTAGTCAGGCCGGAAGCCCGTCGCCCACACGACCGCGCGGATCTCGCCGCTGCGCAGGTCAAGCTGCAGCCGCGTGGACTCGGGCACGCGTGTCGGCGCGAAGCGCTCGGGCGGGCCGACCTCGGCCTCATACCCGTCCGTCTTGGCCCATTCGTCGAACGTGTCCAGCAGGCGCTCCATCTTGAGGTCGGCGAGCGAGAACATGTTGCGCAGGCCGCCGGAGAACAGCGCGCGGCCGTCCCGTACCGCCGCCCAGCGCCCCACCAGCGCGACGCCCATCGAGGTGAGCGCGTTGAGGTCGAGTGTGGCTCGCCCCGGAGTCCCGACCAGCTGGGGTGAGGGCAGCCGCCGGGCCCGGGTGAGATCCTCGACCTCGTCGTACCGCTGGTCCCACAGGCCGGACGCGTCCATCCACCACAGCACGTCGCGACCCCGGTACGTGCGCGGCAGCCGCACGTGCTCCCCCACCGACAGGGTCACCGGCCGGCCCGACCCCCTCAGCTCGGCGGCCAGCTGCACGCCGGTCGCCGAGGCTCCCACGACGAGCACGCCTCCGTCGGGGAGCTGGGCGGGGCCGCGGTAATCGAATGGCGTGAGCTGCTCGACAGACGCCGGCACCGCACCGCTGAACCGCGGCACCGCTGACCGATTGCAGGCGCCACTCGCGATGACCACGGTCCGGCAGCCGATCTTGCCGCGGCTTGTCGTCACGTGGTACCCATCGCCGCCTGGCCGCACCGACGTGACGTTGACGCCCGTCCGGACGGGAGCACGCGAGACGTTGGCGAAGCGCTCGATGAACGCGGTCACCTCGCCCGCCGACATGTAGCCGTCGGGATCCGGGCCTTCGTAGCGAAGGCCCGGCAGGCGGCTCTGCCAGTTGGGAGTGAGCAGCCGCAGCGACTCCCAGCGTTCGCGCCGCCAGGAGTTCGCCACCTCGCCGCGCTCGAGCACCACGTGGTCGATCGACCGTTCGCTGAGGAAGTGGCTGGCGGCGAGGCCCGCGTGCCCCGCGCCGATGACGACCGTGGTGGTGCGCTCGATGGCCTGGCCCTCAGGCGACTTCGACGGTGACGTTCGTCGGATTCGTGAGGGCGTCGAATACGGCGGAGCGCTTCTGGGACTGGGCGACCAGCGCCTCGATCTCCTGCCTCGACGCGTCCGCGTCGATGGTGAACGTCACCTTGATGTCGTCGAAGCCGTTGCGGACGTCGCTGTCGGCCCCGAGGATCCCGCGGATGTCGTGCGCGCCCTCGACCGTCGACTCAACCGAGCGCAGCCGGATGCCGCGGTTCTCCGCGATGGACGCTATGCCCCCGGTCAGGCAGCTCGCCAGCCCAACCAGGAGGTACTCGATCGGCGTGATGCCGTTGTCCTCCGCCGCGAAGACCTCGGGGTGGTCCGCTTCGAACGACCACTCTTCGTTGTGGCCCTGCTCCTCGCCGAGGCCGAAGAAGCTCCGGACCTTCATCGTGCTGTGGACGCCGCCCTGCCACTTGGCGGACGCGCGCCAGGTGAACTGAGCGGCCTCGGGCGCAGCCTTCAGCGCGTCGCGCGCCTCGAGCAGTGCCTGCACGTTGACTCCGTTGGTGACCTCAGTCATGTCGGGATACCCCCCTCTGGTCTTCCACCAATTCCCTATGGAGATGGTTGACAATATACTAGCCGGGCCGGGTTACCATAGCCCCCATGGCGGAGCCAGCCCCGACGCTCGCGGCCGGCTCGGTCGGCACGGTCGAAACACAGTACCTTGACCTGCCGAAGCCGGTGCAACTGGATTGCGGGCGGGAGCTGCATCCGGTCCGCGTGGCGTACGAGACCTACGGCGCCCTCTCCCCCCGGCGCGACAACGTCATCCTGGTCTGCCACGCGCTCAGCGGCGACGCCCACGCGGCGGGCATCGCGAAGACGCCGCCCGAGGAGAGCACGCGCGACGGGTTCGGCGCCGAGGACCGCGACGGCGCGGCCCGCAAGGGGCTGGGCTGGTGGGACGGGATGATCGGCCCCGGCAAGGCGTTCGACACTGACCGCTTCTTCGTCGTCTCAACGAACCTGCTCGGCGGCTGCCGTGGCACGACGGGGCCGTCGTCGGTGGACCCGGCGACCGGCAGGCCGTACGGGCCGGACTTCCCGGTGATCACCGTTGCGGACATGGTGCGGACCGAGCGCTCGTTCCTGGACGCACTCGGTATCGAGCGGCTGGCGGCGGTGGCCGGCGGCTCGCTCGGCGGGATGCAGGCGTTCGAGTGGGCGGTCCTGTTTCCCGATCAGATCGATGCCGTCGTGGCCATCGCCAGCACGCACGCCCTCCACCCGCAGGGCGTGGCCTGGAACTCGATCGCGCGCGACGCGATCATGCGCGATCCGGCCTGGCAGGGCGGCCACTACTACGGCACGGGCCGCACGCCCCAGGCTGGCATGGGTGTGGCCCGGATGGTCGGCCACATCACGTACCTGTCCGCGCTGGCGCTGGGCGATAAGTTCGGCCGGCGGCTGCAGTTCGCCGACGACATCCGCTACACCATCACCGAGCCGGAATTCGAGGTCGAGAGCTACCTGCGGCACCAGGCCGGCTCGTTCGTTAAGCGCTTCGACGCCAACACCTACCTCTACACGTCCCGTGCGCTGACCTATTTCGATCTCGCGCGGCAGTACGGCCAGGGGTCGCTCGCGCGGGCGCTCGAAGACGTTTCGGCGCGCACGCTGCTGATCGCGTTCAGTTCCGACTGGCTGTACCCGCCGTCCGCGTCGGGGGAGGTCGAGGCGGTGCTGCGCGCGGCCGGCAAGCCGGTCGAGTTCCATGTGATCGAGGCGCCGTACGGCCACGACTGCTTCCTGCTCGAGGAAGCGCGGCAGACGCCCATCATCCGCCGGTTCCTGGGCCAGCACAGCCTGGCCGAAGGCGGGCCGGCGGTTGGCGACGAAGCCGGCAGGATGACGTCAAGGAAGGGGCCTTCGTGACCGACCAGCCCTCCCGGGCCGAGGAAGCCCGCACGTTCGGATTCGAGACGCGGCAGCTGCACGCCGGCCAGCGGCCCGACCCGAACACGGGCGCGCGTGCGGTGCCGATCTTCCAGACGACCAGCTACGTGTTCGAGGACCCGGAATCCGCGGCGGCGTACTTCAACCTGCAGGAGTACGGGAACACGTACTCGCGCATCATGAACCCGACCGTCGCGGTGTTCGAGGAGCGGGTGGCCAACCTGGAGGGCGGCTGTGGCGGGGTGGCCTTCGCCAGCGGGATCGCCGCGCAGGCCGGCGCGCTCTTCACCCTGCTGCAGCCGGGCGACCACGTGGTCTCGTCCTCGGCGCTCTACGGCGGGACGGTGAACCAGTTCAAGCACTGGCTGCGCAAGATGAGCGTCGAGCTGACGTGGGTCGATCCCGACGATCCGGCCGCGTGGCGGAAGGCGGTCCGAACCAACACGAAGGCGTTCTTCGGCGAGACGATCGGCAACCCGGCCGGCAACGTGCTGGACATCGAGGCTGTGGCGTCCATCGCGCACGAGCACGAGCTGCCGCTGATCGTGGACAACACGTTCGCGACGCCGTACCTGTGCCGCCCGATCGAATGGGGCGCCGACATTGTGATCCACTCGGCGACCAAGTTCATCGGCGGCCACGGCACGAGCATCGGTGGCGTCGTCGTCGAGGCGGGCACGTTCAACTGGTCCAACGGGCGGTTTCCCGTGGTCGCGGACCCGTCGCCGGCCTACCACGGCCTGCAGTTCCACGAGACGTTCGGGACGTACGGCTATCTGATGAAGCTCCGCGCCGAGACCCTGCGCGATCTCGGCGCGGCGCTCGCGCCGTTCAACGCCTTCCTGTTCCTGCAGGGCCTCGAGACGCTGTCGCTGCGGATGGAACGCCACGTCGACAACGCGCGGGCGGTCGCGGCGTTCCTCGAGTCGCACGAGCTGGCGTCGAACGTGACCTACCCCGGCCTGCCGGGGAGCAGGTACCGCCCGCTGGTGGAGAAGTACCTGCCGCGTGGCGCCGGCGCGGTCTTCTCGTTCGACTGTGCCGGTGGCCGGGCCGGCGGGCAGGGTCTCATCAGCGGCGTGACGCTCTGGTCGCACCTGGCGAACGTCGGCGACGCGAAGAGCCTGATCATCCACCCCGCGAGCACGACGCACCGCCAGCTGGGCGACGACGAGCTGCGCGCGGCCGGCGTCGGGCCGGGGACGGTGCGGCTGTCGGTCGGCACCGAGTCCGTCGAGGATCTGATCTGGGATCTGGAGCAGGGTTTCACGCGCGTCGCCGCGTCGGCGGGAAAGAAGGTAGCGACAGCATGACCGACCTCGAGCGGTACCAGGACCCGTTGACCATCCAGCGCGTGCTCCACACCGCCAGCACGGTCGCGATCGTGGGCCTGTCGGACAACGAGCTGCGGGCCAGCAACTTCGTCGGCTACTACCTCAAGCGGCATGGCTACCGCGTGATCCCGGTGAATCCCCGCAAGACGGAGATCCTCGGCGAGACGTGCTACGCGAGCCTGCTGGACGTGCCCGAGCCGGTGGACGTCGTGGACGTCTTCCGCGCCCCCGATGCCCTGCCGGGGATCGCACGGGAGGCTGTGGCGATCCACGCCGGCGTCCTCTGGTGCCAGTTCGGCGTGATCAACCAGGAGGGCGCGCAGGCCGCCGCGGATGGTGGCGTGACGGTGATCATGGACCGCTGTCTCAAGGTTGAGCACGCACGCTACGCCGGCCGGATGCACTGGCTCGGTTTCAACACCCAGCGCATCACGTCCGTCCGTGCCGGGCTCCAGTAGCCGCCGAGAGACGGTGACAAGGCTCGTGCGGGGGTGATTCCTGGGCATGACCTTCCAGCAGGTGGCCCGCTTACCCGGCCGGGCTCCCGTTCCGGTTAAGACCGTCTGAGCGGGTAGGGAGCTGAGGAGCCCCGCCGTCCGGCGGTGGGCAGGGAGCGCACCAGACCGGCGAAGCGTACGTGCGCCTGTGCCGCGCGGTGTCCCGGAACGCTAGTGCATCCAGCGCCGGTAGCGAGGGCGGGAAGCCCGATTCCACGTTGGCCATGCCTGCGCCCGAAGCCATTCGGCATCGCAGGTGTCGCGCCGTACAGCAGGCCGTAGCTGAACGCGTTCTCGCCTGCCAGGTGCGCGCCTATGCCCAGCTCCCGCTCCACCTGGCGGGCGATGACAGCATCCTGATGATCGCCGAGGACCGACTGGACCTTCTTCATCTGCTTCGCGAACCGGCTGGCCTGCTTGCCGGCGACCGGCCGGAGCGGCTCGCTGCGGGTGTGCACGCGTACCAGCTCGGCCAGCTCACTGGGCACTCGCCGCCCGGCCCGGCCAAGCGGCAGCTGGATCTCGCGGCGGGCGTCCGCGCCGAGCGGCAGCTTCAGGTGCCATCCGGCGTCATCGCCGCCACGGCGGCGCCGCAGTGTGATTCCGGCACGGATCAGCCGTAGATCATCGGTGTCGTAGTACTCGGCCTCAAGCCGTTCCCCGGCTGACCGGGAGGTATCGGCAACCTGCGGCAGATCGTCCAGGCGGGGCAGGGCCGCACCCGCAGGCGCGTCGTACTTGGTCTCGGTCTCGTTCACATTCACCGCCATACCGGCCCGCTACCCCCAGCAGGCCGGTCAATCCTGTTTCCCGCGAATCACTGCCCCATTCGCCACAGCCGTCCTAGCCCGGCAATCTTGGTCCTGAGGATGCCGTCGACAGCCGGGCGGCGCACTCCAGCATCCCGGCGTGCACGAATGCCTGGGGCAGGTTGCCACGCAGCTGGCGCTGGTGAACGTCGTACTCTTCGGTGTACAAGCCCGCCGGGCCGCAGGCCGCACGGTTGCGCTCGAACCAGCGCGCCGCGGCGGCACCGTCCCCGCACACCTGTGCGACCTGGGCCATCCAGAACCCGCAGAGCAGGAAGGCACCCTCGCTCTTGTGCAGCGGTCGGGCGTCGTGGCGGAACCGGTACACGTACCCGTCCTCGGTGAGCTCGCGCTGCACCGCGCGGACGGTCGCGCGGATCCGCGGGTCGTCCGCCGGCAGGGTCCCGCGGATCACCGGCAGCAGCAGGGCGGCGTCGATGCGGGCGTCGTCGGGTGAGCGCTGCCAGCGGCCGGTCGCGTGGACCGCGTCGCCGAGGCTGGCCAGTATCGAGTCGGCCAGGGCGCTCCACCGGGCGGCCTGCCGGTGCCCGTGCCCGCCGGGTGGCCCTTGCGCCGCGGCGGCGAGGGAGCGCAGCCCGCTCACGCAGGCGAGGCGGGAGTGCGTCCAGTGCCGGTCGTCGAGTTCCCAGATCCCCGCGTCGGGTTCGTGCCAGCGCTTTTCTATCGCTTCCGCCGCCACCGTCGCTGCCCGCCAGTTCTCTTCCGCTAGCAGGTCCAGGCGGGCGGCCGCGGCGAAAAGATCCAGGATCTCCCCGAGCCCGTCGAGCTGAAACTGGCCGATCACCCGGTTGCCGGTCCTGGCCGTCCCGCCCGGATACCCGCGCAGCCGCAGTCCCCGCTCATCGGGAATGGGCTCGCCCGCGACCGTATAGGCGGGCATGAGATCCGGCCCGTCGGCGAGGATCCGCCCGGTGAGGAACCGGACGGTTCCTGCCAGGAGCGGATGCGGGCCATGGGCCGCGACCGCTAGGCCCGCGTAACACTGGTCGCGGATCCAGGCGTACCGGTAGTCGTAGCTGCGGCCTCCCTCCAGCCGCTCAGGCAGCGACGTGGTGGCGGCGGCGACCATCGCGCCGCTGCCCGCCGTCAGCCCGTGGAGGACGGCGTAGGCGTGGCGGGCGTCGCGGGCCGCGATGAGGTCCTCACAGTCGGGCACCACAGCGGACCAGGATTCCTCGGTGGCCGCCCAGGCCTCATCCGGATCGGGTGGCCGGGTGTCGAGCGGGCGGTCGGACAGTTCCAGGACCAGGTCGTGATGGCCCCCCTCGGGGAGCGTCACGGTGAGGGCCAGCCCGTCGGCGCCGGGCCGCGCCTTCGCGGCGCCCGACCACCGGAATCTGATGGCGCCGCTCCGCCCGCTCCAGCACCCGTCCGCGTGGGACAGCCCAGTCATCCGGCCACGGCCGGACCCGGCCCGGACGTCAAGTACCGCATTCACCCGGGCCGGCCCGTCGACTGCCTCGATACGCCGCAGGATCACGGCCCGGTGCGGGTCGGCGGGCAGGGCGAGCGCCTCCCGGCATTCGGTTCGCGACGAGCCAGCCCAGCGGCTGCGCCAGATGAGGCTGCCGGTTTCGTAGTAGCCGCCCCAGACATGCCAGGGATCCGCTGGCGTGACCGTATAGGTGCCGCGGCCACCAAGGAGTCCGGAGAAGACGGGAGGGCTGTCCCATCGTGGTGCGCACAGCCACGAGATGGCCCCATCGGGGCCGATCAGCGCACCGCGTTCCCCGTCGGCGATCAGGGCGTACTCGCGCAGCACGTGGGGCCGGAACGATCCGATCATGAGGATGCTTCTGTCCGGCAGATCTCGGCCAAAACGCCTGGCCACATGCTGCCCGCATGTTTGGCCTCTCCCGTGCCGGGCAGCGGGCACCGGACACGGAGGCATGTGATGAGCAAGGTTCACATCGGCAGGCTCCAGCCAGCCACCGGCCGGATGGGCACCGGCCACGCCGGCCCGGTCCAGACGGGCACGGTCACCACGAAGGTCCCGGCCCGCCTTGACCGGCTGCCCTGGTCCCGCTGGCACTGGATGATCATCATCGGGCTCGGGACCGTCTGGATCCTCGACGGCCTGGAAGTCACGATCGTCGGCAACATCTCCGGGCAGCTCTCGCAGCCGGGCAGCGGGCTCGACATCACCCAGTCCCAGGTGACCGGGTTCGGCGCCGCGATCTACGTGCTGGGCGCGTGCCTGGGCGCGCTGTTCTTCGGCTGGCTCACCGACCGGTTCGGCCGCAAGAAGCTGTTCATGATCACCTTGGCCACCTATCTGGTGGCCACCGGGCTGACTGCCCTGTCCTTCGCGCCCTGGTGGTTCTTCCTGTTCCGGTTCCTCACCGGGTTCGGCATCGGCGGCGAGTACGCGGCGATCAACTCCGCCATCGACGAGCTGATCCCGAGCCGGCACCGGGGCCGGATCGACATCGTCATCAACGGCACGTACTGGGCGGGCGCGGCCTTCGGCGCGTTGGTGACCGTGCCGGCGACCAACGACCTGCCGGTGAACGTCGGCTGGCGGGCCTGCTTCGGCCTGGGCTTCGTACTCGGGCTGGTCATCCTGCTGGTGCGGCGCAACGTCCCGGAAAGCCCGCGCTGGCTGTTCATCCACGGCCACGCCAGGCAGGCCGAAGACCTGGTGGACGGGATCGAGGAACGCGTCGAGCGGGAGACGCATGCCCATCTGCGCGAGCCCGGCCAGGCCATCACCATCCGGCAGCGCAAGACGATCGGGTTCGTGACCATCGCCAGGACCATGTTCACCCGCTATCCCCGGCGCACGGTGCTCGGCTTCTCGCTGTTCATCGGCCAGGCGTTCCTGTACAACGCGATCACCTTCGGCTATGCGCAGATCCTGGCGACGTTCTTCCACGTCAAGACCAACCCCGGGTACTACTTCGCGGTGATCGCCGTCGGCAACCTGCTCGGCCCTCTGGTGCTGGGCCACCTGTTCGACACCATCGGCCGCAAGCCCATGATCGCCAGCACGTACATCCTGTCCGGCCTGCTGCTCCTGGGCACCGCCTACCTGTTCGACCAGGGGTCGCTCACCGCCACCACCATGACGGCCTGCTGGTGCGTGGTGCTGTTCTTCGCCTCGGCGGGCGCGAGCTCGGCCTACCTGACCGTGAGCGAGGTCTTCCCGATGGAGACCAGGGCGCTGGCCATCGCGTTCTTTTACGCCATCGGCACCGCCGCCGGCGGGATCACCGGCCCGCTGCTGTTCTCCAAGCTGGTCAGCACGGGGAAGGTCCCCGACACCGCGCTCGCGTTCGTCATCGGCGCCTCGCTGATGATCCTGGCGGGTCTCGTGGAGGTCATCCTCGGGGTGCGGGCCGAGCGGAGGGGCCTGGAAGACATCGCCCAGCCGCTGACCGCGGAGGAAGCCGCCGGTGCCCGGCAGGGCGAGCCGCAGACGGCGCACTGACAAGCGAAGGAGACAGGGGCGATGACAGTTGCCGTGGGTGTCGACGGGGCCGGGCGGTCCCTTGGCCGCCATCCAGCTGGCCGCGCGGGCGGCGGGAGTCCCGGGCGGTAAGAGGACCGTTCAGACAGGAAGGCGGAGCACATGGAACCCCAGACCGTTGTCGTCACCGGGGCGAGCGCCGGGATCGGGCGCTCCACCGCGCGCCTGTTCGGGGAGCGTGGCGCCAGCGTCGGCCTGATCGCCCGCGGCGAGGCCGGGCTGGACGGCGCGGTACGCGACATCGAGGAGGCCGGCGGTAAGGCGCTCGCAATCAGCGCCGACATGGCCGACTACGCGCAGGTCACCGCCGCCGCCCGGCAGATCGAGGAACACTTCGGGCCGATCGATGTGTGGATCAACGACGCGTTCACCTCGGTGTTCGCGCCGTTCGCGGACATTACGGCGGAGGAGTTCCGGCGGGTGACCGAGGTCAGCTATCTCGGGTTCGTGCACGGGACGATGGCGGCGCTGGCCCTGATGCGCCCCCGTGGCCGGGGCACTATCGTGCAGGTCGGGTCGGCGCTCGGCGAGCGCAGCATCCCGCTGCAGTCGGCCTACTGCGGGGCCAAGCACGCCATCAACGGCTTCACCTCGTCGCTGCGCTGCGAGCTGCTGCACGAGAACTCGGGCGTGCACGTGACCGTGGTGCAGATGCCGGCCGTCAACACCCCGCAGTTCTCCTGGGTGCGGTCCAGGCTGCCGAAGCATCCCCAGCCGGTGCCGCCGATCTACCAGCCCGAGGTCGCTGCCCGGGGCGTCGTGTTCGCCGCGGACCATCCCCGCCGCAGGCAGTACTGGGTGGGGGGGACCACCGCGGCCACCATCGTGGCCAACCGCCTGGCCCCGGCCCTGCTGGACAGGTACCTGGCCAGTACCGGCTACGGCTCCCAGCAGACCGCGCAGCCGGCCGGGCCCGGCCGGGCGGACAACCTGGTTCAGCCGGTTGACGGGACCCACGGGCACGATCACGGATCACGTGGTGCCTTCGACGGCATATCCCATCACCGCAGCCCGCAGCTGTGGATCTCACAGCACGCCCGCCTGTCCTCGGGCGCCCTCGCGGGGGCGGCGGTCCTCGGGGCCTTCCTGGCCAGGCGGCTCGGGCACCGCCGGTGACACCCCAGATCCCGTCGCCGACGCCGCTGGCGCTGCGGGCCCCGGCGGCGACGGCTCCGGCAGCCGCAGCACGTGCGCTTCAGCGGGCCCGCGTCAGCTATGGGACGGCCCTGGTGCTGGCGCCCGGCGTAGTGATCTTCGTGGCCACGGGCCGTCAGCCAGGCCGGCGGGCGCGCCGGGTGGCGCGCCTGCTCGGTGCCCGCCACCTGGCCCAGGCCGCGCTGACCGCGGTCGCTCCGCGGCCGGAAGTGTTCACGACAGGCGCTCAGGCCGACGCCCTGCATGCCGCGTCGATGCTTATGCTCGCCGTGTCCGGCCACGCCGAGCGCCGGACCGCCCTCACGGATGCAATCGCCGAAGCCGCCTTCGCCGCCACCGGGTTGGCTGCTGCCGCGGCCCCTGCCGTCAGGGTCCAGTCGATCACCACTGCCTCGTTGCAGCACTGCCCCGCCAGGCTGGTGCCGCCGCTACCCGGCCTGTGGTCCGTTACACCGCCACGGGCGCGCGTTTGACCGCATCGTTCCCGGGCAGTGCAGCGTCGTGAGTTTGCCAGCCTGCCAGCAGCGGGCACTCGACGGGATCGAGACCGCCCTGCAGGTCCGCGAACCCCGGCTCGCGTCGATGTTCGCGATCTTCACGCGGCTGGCCAAGGATGAAGCAGTGCCGAGAACCGAATCATTGAGGGCCGAGACCCGCGTTGCGTGGAGCTGGCTGGGCGGGCTGACCGCCACCCGGCGCACGATCGTTGCCATTCCGCTCGTCCTCGGCTTCATGGTGCTGCTCATATTCCTGATCACGAACAGTTCCGCGGCGCATGCCTGCGGACCTGTCGGCGGACTACATGCCGGGGCAGTGGCCCAGACCAGGAGCTGCCAGGCGGCGCAGGATTCGCCGGGTCGCTGAACTCGCCAGAAAGCCGGCGAAAATGAGTTCCCAGCTGGGCGACCAGCAGAGCCCCGGCAAGCGACCTGCCACCCACTGGTGGCCTCGGTGGGCGCGGCGGCCGATCAGCTCTTGAGCTGCTCGATCTTGTCGCGGAACAGGGTGGTGGCGATGGTTGACTTCCGGGGCTGGCCGCGCAGGAACGCCTCGGCGAACTTCTTCGCCTGCTGGTATTCCACCTTCCCCGGCAGCGGCGGCTCGTCCGGGTTGACGTTGACGTCGACCAGCGCCGGACCGTCGTGCCCGAGTGCTCGCTCGAGCGCCGTGCGCACGCCGTCCGGCCGGTCCACCTTGATCCCCAGCGCCCCATTCGCGGAGGCCAGCGCGGTGTAGTCGACGAACGGTTCCGGATAGCGCACGCCGTGCTCGGGATAGCCGAGGATCATCTGCTCCCACAGGATCTGCCCGAGTGAGTTGTTGTTGTTGATGACGACCTTCACCGGGAGCTTGTGCTTGATCGCGGTCAGGAACTCGGCCATCAGCATCGCGAACCCGCCGTCGCCGACGTACGCGATAACCTGCCGGCCGGGGAAGGCGTGCTGGATGCCAATCGCGTACGGCAGCCCCGGTGCCATGCTGGCCAGGTTGCCGGACAGGAAGAACTCGCGGCCGCCGCGGATTCCCCAGTGGCGCGCGGCCCACGTGGCGATTGTGCCGCTGTCACAGGTGAGCACGGCGTCGTCGGCGGCCAGTTCGTCCAGGACGCTCACCACATACTGCGGCGCGATCGGGTCCCGCACGGGGTCCGCCTGGGCGGCCATGCTGCGCCGCCACTTGTCCATCTTGTGCTGGCACGCTTCCAGGAAAGAGGCGTCGGTCCGCGGTTTCAGCAGCGGCAGCAGGCCCTGCAGTGCCAGCTTGGCGTCACCGGTCACCGGCACGTCGGTAGCGATCCGGCCGCCGGCCCGGGCGGGGTCGGCCTCGATCTGCGCGACCCGCACCTTGCCCGGCGCGGGCAGGTGCTTGGTGTAGGGGAAGTTGGTCCCGACCATGAACAGGGTGTCGATCTGCTCCATCAGCTCTTCGGACGGCCTGGTGCCGAGCAGGCCGATCCCGCCCGTGGTGTAGGGCGAGTCATCGGGGACCGCCGCCTTGCCCGACAGCGTCTTGACGATCGGCGCGCCCAGGGCCTCCGCCACCGCGAGTAGCTCTTCGCGTGCGTACCGGGCGCCCGCTCCGGCCAGGATGGCGACCTTCTCGCCCTCATTCAGCAGGGTCGCGACCTGCTGCAGGTCCTCCTCGTTCGGACGCCCCGGGGCCTGCAGCATCACCGGCGCGGTGGCCGGCGAGCGGGCCGGTGCCACGTGCTGCCAGGGGTCGGCGTCGGCGTCGGCGACCTGGATGTCGTTGGGCACCGTGAGGTGGGCGACGCCGCGACGCGCGTAGGCCGTGCGGATCGCGTTGTCCACCACTGACGGCAGCTGTGCCGGGTTGTAGATCATCTGGTCGTACTCGGCGACATCGACGTACAGCTTGTCCAGGTTGACCTCTTGCTGGTAGCCGGTCCCCAGCAGCGCCGTCTCCTGCATGCCAGTGATGGCGAGCACTGGCATGTGATCCAGCTTGGCGTCGTACAGGCCGTTCAGCAGGTGGATACCGCCCGGCCCGGAGGTCGCCAGGCAGACCCCGATCCGGCCGGTGGCCTTGGCGTGCGCGGTGGCCATGAAAGCCGCGGCTTCCTCGTGATGGACCAGCACGAACCGCACCCGGTCCTGGTGCCTGCGCAGGCCCTCCATGATCCCGTTGATCCCGTCGCCCGGCAGCCCAAACACCGTGTCCACGCCCCAGTCCGCCAGGCGCTCGATCAGCGCCTCCGATGCGATCCGACCCACGACGGCCTCCAGTCATTCTCTGCTCATGCTGCGTCGCGCGAGCTGCACACGCTCTGGCGCCACTGTCCGTGACAGCCGGGAGCAAACATGCCCGCGCCCAACTTCCGGAGGCGCGTTTGGTGGCTGCCTGCTCAGGTAGCAGCCATCCAGAGCCAGGGACCACGACCGTGAAGGAGGCCCAGCCGTGCGCGATGACGGGCCGGTCGTGCGGGAAATAGATGACGGGCCGGTCGTGCGGGAAATAACGGCTGCCGTCTATGTCATCCCCACGGATGCGCCCGAGGCGGACGGGACCTTTTCCTGGGACAAGACCACGATGGTGCTCGCCTCGGCCCGGGCCGGGGCGGCGCGGGGCATCGGCTGGACGTACGCGGCCGCCGCCGCCCAAAGCGTCATCGCCGATGTGCTGGCCGGTGCCGTCGTCGGCTGCAGCGCACTTGATGTCCCCGGAGCGGCTGAAGCCATGGCGCGGGCGGTACGGAATATCGGTCGCCCCGGGGTCGCGGCAACCGCCATCTCCGCCGTGGACATCGCGCTCTGGGACCTCAAGGCGCGGCTGCTCGGCTGCTCGCTGGCCCAGCTGCTCGGCCAGGTGCGCGGCAGCGTCCCCATCTACGGAAGCGGCGGCTTCACCAGCTACGACGACGACCAGACCCGCGATCAGCTGACCGGCTGGGTCGCGAAAGACCACATCCCACGGGTGAAGATCAAGATCGGCGAGAGCTGGGGTGCCAGCCAGCAGCGGGACCTCGGGCGGGTGGCGCTCGCCCGCGAGGTCATCGGGCCGGATGCCGAGCTGTACGTGGATGCCAACGGCGGCTACACCACGGGCCAGGCCATCCGGATGGCGGCCAGGCTGGCCGATCACGGGGTGACCTGGTTTGAGGAGCCGGTGTCATCGCAGGACCTGGCCGGGCTCGCCGCAGTGCGGCGCCGGGTCCTGCCCGATGTGGCCGCAGGGGAGTACAGCTGGTCGCTGGCCGACTCGGCCCGGCTCATCGCCGCCGACGCGGTGGACTGCCTGCAACTGGACGTGACCCGCTGCGGGGGCATCACCGAGTTCCTGCGCGGGTCGGCCCTGGCGGCGGCGCACAACCTCCAGGTCTCCGGGCACTGCGCACCCAACCTGCACGCCCGCGTAGGCGTCGCCGTGCCGAACCTGCGGCACGTGGAGTACTTCCACGACCACCAGCGGATCGAGCGGATCTTCTTCGACGGCGCCCTGAGCCCCGGCGGCGGGGCCCTGGCGCCCGACCCGGACCAGCCAGGCCTCGGCCTGACGCTCCGGGACTCCGACGCCGAACGCTACCGGTACAGCTGACGGAGGCCATCCGATGCCGAGGGTCGCGGTTGTCGCACACACTGGCAAGAGCTTCGGCGGCGGTCTGGCCGAGCTCCGGGAGGTGCTGGCGCGGGAGGGATGTGCCGATCCGCTCTGGTACGAGGTGGCCAAGAGCCGCAAGGCGCCGAAATACGCTCGCCAGGCGCTGACGAACGGCGCTGAGGTCATCTTCGTCTGGGGCGGCGACGGGATGGTCCAGCGCTGCATCGACGCGGTGGCCGGGACGGAGGCTGTGCTTGCCATCCTCCCGGCCGGCACAGCGAATCTGCTGGCGGCGAACCTGCATGTTCCGGCCGACCTGGCCGGAGCGGTACGGGTCGGGCTGCACGGGGATCGCCGTGGGCTGGACACCCGGATCGGTGAACGGCGAGCATTTCGCGGTCATGGCCGGCGCCGGATTCGATGCCAGCATGATCAAGCAGGCCGCCAGCAGCCGCGGGCGTGGCCGATGACCAGGATCGCCACGGCGATCGCTCGAGCAAATCGAACAGCAGGTTCACAGGCGGCCCGAACAGGCTGCCTAACGGCGGCGCCGCGCTGATGCCCGGCCGCTGAGCGGCTCGGATCACCCGGCCCGGGGCCGACCGCTGTGGCCCGCGCGATGGGTCGTGGTGGCGCCCCGTTAAGGGGAGGGGACGCTGGCCAGGCCGCCGCCGCTCTTGTGTGCGTCCTCGGCAGCGGGAAGGAGCTCGTCGAGCACGATGCCCTGTGACCCGATCACGAACTTGCGGACCGTGGGGTCATGGCGGCTGGCGCGGGTCTTGATGACGGTTATCGTCCGGCCGATCGCGTCGCGTTCCCGCTGGTAGCCGAGCAGGACGATGTTATCCGCGAGTGGGGAGACGGCAGACTGGGAGATGTGCTCGGCGCCGAACAAGCGCGGGATCTCCGAAGTCATCAGGACGCTGACGCCTTGCCGGGAGAAGCGCTGCACGAGCGAGTAGGTGAACTCGCGGAACCGTATCTCATCCGCGGCCGACATCCGCAGGTCGGCGAGGCTGTCGACGAGGACGCGCCGCGCCTTGATCCGCTCGACGGTGTCCATCAGGTCGTAGACCCATTCGTCGATGTAGATGTCGACGGGCGAGCGGTACATGACCTCCACGTTTGGCTCGCTCAGTGACCAGCCGAACCCCGCGAGCACCCGCTGGAGCTGGGTGGGGTTCTCCTGCAGGGTGGCGATCACCCCCGGCTGCCCCTGGCTCGCCCCGTTCATCACAAAGTGCAGGCCCATGAGCGTCTTACCCGAGCCGGAGGGGCCTGCGACCAGGGTTGAGGCGCCCGGCCAGTAGCCGTCGGCCAGCATGTCGTCCAGGGCGGAGATGCCCGATGAGATCCGGGTGCCGCCCATTGCGTAGTCCTGGCCGATCGGGGCGTCCGCGAGCCGGGGGAAAAGGCGGAGCCCGTCGGGGGTGAGCCGGTAGGCATGCTGGCCGGAGTGGAATGCGCTGCCGCGGAGCTTTTTCACCTGAAGGAACCGGGCCTCCCGCTGCCCGACGCGTTCGGAGGCGAGGCTGAGAATCGCATCGGCCACGGCGAACTCGGCCATGGCGGCGATCTCGGCGTCCTCGTATTCGCCCACCCACAGGTGATCGGCGTGTTGCATGTCGGCTCACGGGCGGCCCGCGAGTTCACCGGCGAAGACCTCGAGCTGCTGCAGCTGGCCGCGGACCAGATCCCGCACCCGGCGATCCGGGAGCCCGGCCTGATGGGCGTGCCTGGCGGCGAAGGCGCGGACCCCGGCGAGGTCGTCACGGTAGGCCAGCACCGCAGCGTCTGGTGGCGGATCCCCCAACGGCCGGTCGTGCTCGGCCGGGACCAGCCCGTGCGGGTCATACGAGGGGCTGGCCTGGTGGTGGCCCCCGCGTATCAACGCGGGGTGGGTGTGTTCTGCGCTGGCGATGACATCGGGGCCAAGCGCCAGGTTGTAGGGGCATAGGACGCTGATCCGCCAGCTGCTCACGATCTGGCTGATCAGAGCCTCATGCCGCATGACCTCACCGACTTCCTCCGGCCGGCGAGACGGCCAGGCCGCTTCGTGGACGTAGCGGACAGGCTGCCCGTGATGCTGTCCGTTGACCTGTCGCATCCAGCCCAGCAGGCGTCCCGGATTCGGGCCGATGCCGGTCAGGTCGGCAAACGCTACCCGCTCCCCCAGGCCGTTCAGCTGGGCTCGCAGCAGCTGCAAGTTGCGGCCTTGCGACGCCACCATGACCGGTTCCCTGGCCGCCACGCCCGCCTCCACATATGGGAGAACACCAGCGGTGTACTCAGCCGGGGTCCGGTAGAAGAGCGCAGCGTGCACGAAGCCATCCGCGTCGATCGCCCCTGCGTCCTGCACTACCTGACCCCTAACCTGCCAGCCTCGCGGTCGCCCTGGCATCCCGAGGCGGGACAGTCCAGCCGCTGGTGACCTGGCGTGGCCGCAGTAGAAACGCGCCTTGCCGCGTACTAGCGATCCAAACCTGGCTCGCGTTCCAGCTCACCAGGTGCCTGCTGGAGGTTCGTTCGGCCAGCCCGGCCATGCGTAACCTGCTGGAGCTGGCCGGGTGACCTGGGGTGCGGGTCACCGTTGGCCGGCAGGAGGCTGAGCCCGCCCGGCTGGAAGACCAGGGACAGGCCTGATGGGCGCCGGATGCCGTGGGGCGGTAAGATCGCCACCCTCCGCCTCAACCTCGGCGGCCCGTTCCTGGCGCCGCGTTGAGGTCCAGCGTTCGGTACATGCCCGGGTGTCCCGGCAGTACCACCGGATATCGCCACACGCACCACCCCCATCAGGCATCATCTGGGCCTGCTGCAAGCGGATTCCGCACATCCAGCATGGGACCACGGCAGCCCACCGCGCGGCGAAGCCTTCCTCGGAAGGCGCGCGTGCCTGGTCGGCCATGACTGCCTCACCTCCGAGCGAACGCCGCGATCCCGATCACGGCCCGAAGATACGCAGCAGCCAGCCCGGTCTCGCAGCTGGCTCGACAACCGCTGGCTGGAATGCTAACCGAGGATGGCCCCGCCGACCAGATGACCCGGCACGGGCCGGCCGCCCCCGCGGGGTTCGCGGTCCATCCCGTTAGTCCCGGTAAATCTCCTCCATCAGCAGAACCGCTCCGTCGCCACCACCGTCACCCTTGTCCTTAAGCGGCGAGCAGGTCACCATGCATGTGATCGAACGGCCGATGCGGTTGATGGCGGCCACCTGAACCGGGCCCGCCCGCCGGCCAGATGAGAGGCATTGATTCACGATGTCGCGCACGCCCGCCACCGGCAGCCCGAAGTCGAGGGTGAAGAAGGGCTGATTGCGCACCTCGTCGGCGCGTAGTCCCCAGAGCTCCTCGGCCCCGCTGTTCCAGCTCCTGACCAGCAGCTCCGCGTCCAGCACTACCACCCCCGCGGCCACGCTGGACAGCACACCCTCGAGAAAGATCCGTGCTTCGTCCAGCTCGGCGGTGCGCAACCGCATCTCCTCGTTCATGGTCTCGAGCTCTTCGTTGCCGGACTGGAGCTCCTCGTTGGTGGTCTCCAGCTCCTCGTTGGTCGACTGGAGCTCCTCGTGCGCCGTGTCCAGCTCTTCCCGGTTGCGCTTGACCTCCAGCTGCAACCGGGTAGTGAGCGTGGTGTCCACGAACACCAGCAGCACCCCGGCGCTCAGCCCGTCGCTGCCCCACAGCGGATGGATATGGATGTCGAGGTACTGGGTTTCGTCCCCGCCTGGCCGCCGCTCGACGGAGTTCAGGCGGATCACCCGGTGCTCGGCATGGGCTCGCTCCATCAGGGATCGCAGCTCGACCGGCCGGTATGAGATCTCCAGATCGTGGAAGGGGCGGCCGAGATCGCGGGAGGACATCCCGAAAAGCGTCCTCATCTGGCTGTTGAGCAGGGCGACGACGCCCTCGGCGTCGACTCCGATGGCCGCGAATGGGGCCGAGTCCAGGGCGAGGTCCCGTAGCTGGCGCCTCCTGTTCACCTCGCGTACTTCGGGGCCACCGGCAATGTCGAACCTCACCGGCGCCGTCTGATATCTGGGCACGGCCACGCCTGGCCGACGGCGGAATATCCGCTGCCGCATGCTGACAACGTCGAACCGCTCACCGTCCGACAGCAGCATCTCGGCCTTGCCGAGGAACAGATAGCCGCCTTCGCGCAAGGCGAAGTGGAACCGGTCGATGACCTGTGACTGGGTCTCGACGTTGAAATACATCAGCGTGTTACGGCATACCAGGAGGTCGAGCCGGGAGATAGGGGCATCCCGGGTCAGGTCATGCCGCCCGAAGATCACCCTGCGGCGCAGATCCG